>Ga0123519_10000233_pt1 | contig 95627 bp, 90 predicted proteins | sample YelNatPaOPRAMG02_FD_87396 | JGI IMG/M metagenome (GOLD analysis project Ga0123519, IMG submission 87396) | Hot spring microbial communities from Yellowstone National Park - Yellowstone National Park OP-RAMG-02 (version 2) | ecosystem: Environmental > Aquatic > Thermal springs > Hot (42-90C) ... | reverse complement strand
TGCCTTCATCGTCTCCGTCGCCCTCTGCCCGGACCATCGCTGCCACCGAAGACTCCTCCTCACCTCTGGCTGAACCTTTTCAGGATCAGGGCTGCATTCTTCCCCCCGAACCCGAAAGAGGTCTTGAGCACCACATTGACCCGCGCCGGCCGACAGCGATTGGGCACATAGTCCAGATCGCACTCCGGATCCGGTCGCTCATAGTTGATGGTAGGAGGCAGGATTTCATTCTCCATGGCCAGCAACGAAGCGATGGTTTCGATGGCACCACAGGCCCCATGGGTATGGCCGATCATGGACTTGATGGAGCTGACTGCCAAATTGTAGGCGTGGTCCCCGAAGACCTTCTTGATCACCATGGTCTCCACCTTATCGTTGATGGGAGTCGAGGTGCCATGGGCGTTGACATAGTCGACCGACCTTGGATCTATCCCTGCCTCCTTGAGGGCTAGCCGGATCGCCCTTGTCGCCTCCTCACCCTGGGGGGAGGATTGGGTCATGTGGTAGGAATCGCAGGTCATTCCGAAGCCCGCCACTTCGCCGTAGATAGGGGCCCCCCTTCTCAGTGCCCGATCCAGCTCTTCCAGCACGACCATGCCCGCACCCTCTGCCAGCACAAAGCCGTCCCGATCCAGAGAGAAGGGGCGAGAGGCCTTCTCAGGCTCGTTGTTCCGAGTTGACATGGCGCTGGCCGCGCAGTAGCTGGCCACGATCATCGAGGTTATGGGAGCATCCGCCCCCCCCGCCAGCACCAGGTCCGCCTCCCCCTTGCGGATGGCATCGAATCCCAAACCTATGGAAGCAGTCCCCGAGGCACAAGCGGCTGCAATGGTGGTGCTGGGGCCCTTGACACCCAGCCTCAAGGAGATGCTCCCTGCACAAGCGTCGCTGAAGGCAGCGTAGATAATGTGGGGATTGATCCTGCGATACCCCTTCTCTCGAAAAGTATCGTATTGCATCTGGGCATATCCCAGACCGGCCGCAGCCGCACCGAGGAAGACTCCGATCCGGTGACGATCCTCCTTCTCCAGGTTCAAGCCCGAATCCTGGACCGCCATGATGGAGGCCGCGATCCCCAACTGGGAGAAACGGTCGATCCGCTTGGCCTCCTTGGCTTCCATGAAGTCGGTGGGATCGAAATCATTGACCTCTCCTGCAATCTGGGTGGGAAATTCGGAGGGGTCGAACCTGCTGATCCTGGTGATCCCGGACCTGCCTTGCGCCAAGGCCTCCCAGAAGGCCCTCTTCCCGATCCCGTTAGGGGCGATTACCCCCAACCCGGTGACCACCACCCGTCTAATGGGCATGACGATTGCCTCCCGATGAGAGGTGAACTACCGATGGACGAAGGAAATAAGGGCGAAAAAAGGAGGGAGTGTTGAATCGAGCCTTCGGATTCAGGGAAATCGAGGAAAGGAGTCGCAGAGGCGGACACCAGGCAGGATGGATGAAGATAGTGAGAATCTGCGCCGGTGAGGGGGGGGAAGCCATCCTCACTTCGCCTACTTCCACCCACCTGGCAACCGGGTGGAGTCTGGTGGTGAATTCCCTCCATTCCAGCACCACCTGCCGAGGGCCTTCATCCGCCGGGAGATGGAAAAATACGAAACGGGCGGCTATGGCTGCGGGGACAGGGGAGCGTCCTCGTCCTCACCCCGACTGCCCAGTAACCGCCTGAACTCCTCGGTCAATAGGGGGACCACGGTGAAAAGATCGCCTACGATCCCGTAATCAGCCACCTTGAATATGGGCGCATCCGGGTCCTTGTTGACGGCCACGATGCACCGCGACGAGGACATCCCGGCAAGGTGTTGAACCGACCCCGATATCCCACAGGCCAGATAAAGCTTCGGAGAGATGACCTTGCCGGTCTGCCCTACCTGGCACTCATGGCCTCTCCAGCCCGCATCGACCGCCGCCCGGGAGGCAGCCACGGCCCCGCCTAACACCCTAGCCAGATCTTCGAGAAGGCGGAAGTTCTCCGGACCCTTCAGACCCCTTCCTCCTGCCACCACGATCTCCGCCTCGGAGAGATCGACCATTGCGCCCGGGTCCGCTACTGTCTCCAGGATCCGGCTTTTCCAAGCCTCTGCCTCCACATCCGGATCTACCTCCACTACCTCCGCCCTGCGGGAAAGGTCGGGCTCGGGTAGGGGAAAGGCATGGGGGCGTAGGGTGGCCAACCACGGCCTTTGGCCTTCCCAGGTAACAGTGGCCAGGACCTTGCCCCCGAAGACCGGACGAACCGCTGTGAGCTCCCCATCTTTCCAGGAGAGGGAGATGCATTCCGAGGCCAAGGCTACCCCCAGCCGCGCTGCCAGCCGGGAGAAGAGGTCCTTTCCGCGGGAAGTTGCTCCTCCCAGCAGGACCGAGGGCGGATCAGACTCGAGAAGTCTTTCCAGGGCTCGGGCACAGGCAGCTGCGTCGAAACGATCGAACCGGGAATCGCCAATACAAAGTACCCGGTCGGCGCCATAATGACCCAAAGTGGAGGCATGCTCCCCCCATCCCTCCCCCCAGATCACGGCCGTGAGCTTGCCTCCTTGCTGGTCAGCCAAGCGGCGTCCTTCTCCGGCCAGCTCCAAGGATATGCGCCTAAGTCTGCCTCCCCAGCGCTCCGCCACTATCCATACTCCCGAATTGTTGGCCCTCACCGAACTCTCCCCCTCAACCCTTCAAACCGTTCAAACCACTTTTGCCTCTTCCCGGAGCAAACGAACCAGCTCTCGGACTCGATCGGAGACCTCGCCCTGGAGGACGCGGCCCGACTGCCGAGCAGGTGGAGGGGCCAGGGAAAGGATCCGTAACCGAGAGGCCTGCAATTCCCCCTTTTCCGCGCCGTTCCCGGGGAGGCCACCTCCCCACTCCGGTATCTCCTTCTTCTTGGCTGCCAATATCCCCTTCAGGCTGGGGTACCGGGGCTCATTCAGCCCCTTGTTAGCTCCTATCACACAGGGGAGCGCAGCTTCCACCCATTCGCTGCCTCCTTCCACCTGCCGCAACGCATGGACCATCCTCCCCACCACATCGACCTTTAGCTTGGTCACCATACCGATATGGGGGAGATCCAGGAACTCGGCCAAGGCGGAGGGGACCTGGGCAGAATCCCAATCCACTGCCTGCCTCCCACAGAGGATTAGATCGAATTGCATGTCCGAGATCACCCGGGCCAGGCTCCGGGCGATCGACTGGCTATCCATTCCATCATTGGTGGAAGCAGAAATATGGACAGCCTCGTCGACGCCCATGGAGAGGGCTATCCGCAGCACTTCCTTTGCCCGGGGATCGCCCAAAGATAAGGCGATAACCTGGCCGGAACCCTCCCTCTCCTTGATGCGAAGCGCCTCTTCCACCGCATACTCGTCGTAGGGATTCATCACCCAGGGGATCCCTTCCAGCTCCAGCGTCAGCCGATCCGTCCTGACCCGAATGGGAGAGGAGGTATCGGGGACCGCCTTCACGCACACGATCGTTTTGAACAATGGTTCACCTCCCTGATACTACAACTTAGCTCCAATAGAGGCATTCTAGGTCCCTGGACCATCCCTTGTCAAGCTCTCAAGCCTCGTCTCCAGGCTCTCTGCGACCGCAGGAAGACGATCCACTCGATAGGAGCCGGACACGAATCTCCTCCACTTTCCCTTCCCTGATCGAAAATCCGCGTAGCTCCGGGTAATCCCAGTTACGGAGGGAAAGGATCAGATAAGCAGCCTCCGGATAGTAGGCTAGTTCCTTATCCCGAGAGGAGGGAAAGGCATCACCTTGGGGATGGGAATGAAAGATGGCCACCACTCTCGATCCGCGCTGCTCCAGCTGGCGCAGGATACTCGCCTGTTCGAGCGGATCGATACGGTAGCGAAAGGGATCGGACTCGCAGTTGGAGGTGGCGTAGAACTCCTCCACCCATTCCTCCCTGCCCCCCAGGATCCCGCAGGCTTCGCGGGGCGATTCCTTCCGCGAACATTCAACCATTTGCAGGAAAATGGAAAGGGGAAGGTAAAGAGTGCGCAGTCCTGCTCACCTCCTCACCCGGATCCGGGGTGGATTATCGTCCGTGATCCGTCCTATCACCGCTGCCGCTGGCGCCTTGTGGCGCGTCAGGCCTTCGACCAAAAGAGGAGAGCGCTCCTCCGGGATCGCTATGAGCAATCCACCCGAGGTTTGGGCATCCGTCAGCACGAGTTGCTCCTCGAGAGAGATATCGTCCCATATCACCGCTCCTTCTAGGTACTGATGGTTAGCAAGCGTGCCTCCAGGGACGATACCCTCCTTCACCAACTCCCACGCCTCCGATAGCACCGGGACCCGCCCCAGCTCCACGGTCGCTCCCACCCCGCTCGCCCAGGTCATCTCCCAGAGGTGCCCCAGCAGTCCAAAACCCGTCACATCGGTACAAGCATCCACTCCCACCTCCAACATAACCGCAGCAGCTTCCTTGTTCAAGGCACTCATGATCCTGATCGCCTCGGCGATAGATTGCGGAGAGGCCTTCTCCTTCTTGATAGCGGTAGTAACGATCCCCAAGCCCAAGGGCTTGGTCAGAACCAGGAGATCACCGGGTCGAGCCCGGCTATTGGTAACTACCCGCCGGGGATCGATGATCCCGGTTACCGCCAGGCCGTACTTCGGCTCGGGATCATCGATAGTATGTCCTCCCACAATGCACACACCCGCTTCCCTCGCCTTGTCCATTCCTCCCTCCAGGATCTCGGCCAGAATCTCCAGACCGAGAGCCTGGGAAGGAAAGGCAACGATATTGAGTCCGGTCAGGGGAGTTCCCCCCATGGCATAGACGTCGCTCAAGGCGTTGGCGACGGCTATGGCCCCAAAGGAGCGGGGATCGTCCACGACGGGGGTGAAAAAGTCCACTGTCTGCACCAAGGCCAGATCCTCTCGCAGCAGGAAAACAGCGGCGTCGTCCATGGTGTCGGATCCCACCAGCAATCGAGCATCGACCATAGGATGAATGAGACGCAGAACCTGCGCCAGGTCAGAAGGCCTGACCTTGCACGCTCACCCGGCACCGTGAGAAAAGGAGGTAAGACGCAGGCCTTCCCTTTTTTCTTCTCCACTCATATGCTATCCCTCAAGCATGTGGACTGCCCCGGGGGCAACATAGAGGCGTAAGTACCATCCCTCCGCTCGCCTTGTCAAGACCTTTCCCCGTTCCGGCGGAATAAATTGGCTTGAGCCGGCCCAAGACATATGCTACTGGTAAGCTAACGGAGGCATCCGGTGAGCCGGATAGGAATCTAAAGCAAAGAGCCCTCCTGTACCGGCGTGGTCCTTTATCCGCTGGGGTACCTGAGATCCTGGCACCAGACTTCCGCCTTCTCCGGCTGAATCTGGCTGCCACCCAAGTCTATTCCATGGAAGGAAAGGATAGGTGAAGAAAGCCATGAATCGCTGGTTGAGAGATCATAGAGTCTCGCTCTTCCGCCTCGGCGCCCTGTTGGTTTTTTACCTTGCTGCCACTGCCTGCGCTTCAGAGCTTCGTCAGACTCCTGCCCCTCCCGTCCATTCCTACCGGGGTTTGAACGAGAGCACTATCGTATGGCCTCGTTGAGCCTTTGCAGCGGACCTCTCCGCATCGTCCTACGCTTCCGCGGGGCGGAGGACTGTACAGTCGGCAAAAAATGCCCGAAACTACCAAGGGAAGAGGAACGCCATTCCCACCGGGCCTTGCCGGGGGTCCCTCCTACCAATGGTCAGATTCTCCCAGCAGGGGATTATGAATCCCGAGCCCGGTGACTCCCATCCATTGGCACTCCAATTGCATGCCGGGTCTGAATTGAAACGAGGCAAGACTACGATGGATCTCCGCCACCTTTTTGTAACTTCCATCCTTTCCGTGGAGTCCCGACCTGGCCAGTTGAAGATCTGGATCCACACCGCCAAGGGTCGGTATCCCTTGGTGAATTGGCCCGATCTCGAGACGCCCACAGGAGTAAATCCCGCTGCCTGGCTCGTTCACGCCCCCTTCTTGCAAGGGGAAAGGGACCGCCCTTCCAACAACTGAAGCAGCTCGCACCGGGTGGGAAGGGGAAAAGGGGCTAGCAGAGGGCGAATCGCTCCCACACCTCACCTCTCAGCTCGATCCCCAACCCGGGACCGGTAGGGACCACCACCTCTCCCCCGCTGGTCAGATGAAACGGCTCGAGGACGATCTCTTCCCGCAGGGGATTGGGTGCGAACATGTACTCGAAGGTGAGGAAGTTGGGAAGGGAAGCCGCAACCTGCAGCGAGGCGGCCATGCTCACCGCCGAGGAAGCCCCAGTGTGTAGGGAGCAAGGGAGGTGATAGGCAGAGGCCAAGGCCGCAATTCGACGGCATTCGGTGATTCCTCCTGCGCGGCAGACATCGGGCTGAATTATGTCTATCTTGCCTCGAGTTATCAGCTCACGAAACCCGTACCGCGTGAATTCGGACTCCCCTGCAGCGATGGGCAGATCGAGGACCCTGCTCAGCAGGGCATAGCCCTCCAGGTCTTCGGGCATGAGGGGTTCTTCGAACCAGCAGAAACCTAGTTCCTCCAATGCCCGTCCCACCCTGAGAGCGGTTCGCCGGTCGTAAGCGCAGTTGGCATCAGCCATCAGGCTCACCTCCTGCCCTACTGCCTCTCGGATGGAGGTTATGTTCTCCAAATCCTTCTGCCAATCCCTCCCGATCTTCACCTTGAGGGCAGAAAAACCGGATCTCACCAGATCGACCGCTTCTCTCACCATTGCCTCCCTCCCTTGGAGGAGGATCGAGGAGGCATAGGCAGGAAGGGTTGCGGGAGAGTAGCTTCCAAGGATTCGGTGCAGAGGCTGCCCCAGGGATTTGCCGATGAGATCCCATAGGGCGATATCCACCCCACTGATGGTCTCCACCATGAATCCCTTGGAGTGTCCCCGAGGCCGCATGATCTCGTACATCTCCTCCCATATTTTCTCCACCTGGAAGGGATCTCGGTCGAGCAGGAGAGGACTCAAGATCTCCTCGATGATCTTACAGTGGACGGACGGACCCAGACGGGTGAGGCACTCCCCCACCCCCACCTCTCCGGAGTCAGTCTCCAGCAAGACTAGGGTGGCGTACATCTTCTCCATGACGGCGGTAGAGATCCTCCATGGCTCCTTCAATGGTGCCCAAAGGGTCCGTGCCCTAACCCTGGTAATCTTCATTGCACCCTCCTTGCCGGATCAAACCTCCACGAAGTCATGAACGGCCGGTCTCACAGTGAGAACCGGGCAGGGGGCTTTTCTTACCACCACCTCGGCGGTGCTGCCCAGCAGGATATGTTCCAATCCCGACCATCCATGAGTTCCCATGATGATCAGATCGATCTCCGCTTCCTTCGCGAAGGAAACTATCTCCAGCGAGGTAGATCCCCTTCGCATCACCGCTTCCACTTGAATCCCTTGCTGGGACAGGTCTGCTCGCAGTCGATCCAGGTTCTCCCGCATCGCAGCCTCCTGCGTGGTATCCAAATCCTGGACCATGAGCGGATCCAGGAAGGCCAGGTGCAGGGGTTGGCTGACGCAGAGCAGATAGAGCTTGGCAGCGAAGGTGCGGGCGAAGGATGCCGCATACTTTTGGGCGTTGCGGGAAGCCGGGGAGAAGTCGGTGGGGTGAAGTATCCTTTCCAGTTTTATCATGGCCGCATCTCCTTTCCGGTCCCGATTTCTTTCCTCCTTCGGGCAAGGGAACGAAGACCTTCTCCCCAGTTACCGCTACCCTTACCCTCCTGGTCGACCATTCTCTGCCTCCAGACACAAACTCAGGATAACCCAATCACCTCGAGACTGCAAGCCCGATCGGTCGGCGCTAATTTTGGGGCCTGAGGGCGAAGGACCTCCGGTTCATCGCTGAGGGAGAAACTTGACAAGTCGCCTTCCATCCGTTAAGGAAGAGTGCGGTGATCAGCAGAAGAAGGGGCCGTCAGGGGCAAGGAGCGAGGAAAAATGGAAAGGGTCATCGATCTTCGCAGTGACACGGTAACCAAGCCTACCGGTCCGATGCGGCAGGCGATGATGGAGGCGGAAGTGGGAGACGATGTCTTCGGGGAGGATCCCACGGTCAACGCCCTCCAGGAAAAAGTGGCCCGGCTCCTGGGGAAGGAGGCTGCCCTTTTCGTCGCCTCCGGGACCATGGCCAATCAGCTCGCCATCAAGGCCCACACTCAACCTGGAGACGAGGTTATCGCCGAGGCCAGCTCCCATACCCTTAACTTCGAGGGAGGAGCGGGAGCGATCCTATCGGGTATCCAATTCTTCCCCCTACCAGGGAAGCGGGGGATCTTCACTGCCGACCAAGTGGAGGCCGCCATCCGTCCCGATGACGTTCATTTCCCTACCTCCCGCCTAGTCGTCATCGAGAATACCCACAATCGGGGAGGAGGCTCGGTCTTCCCCCTTTCTACCATCCAGGAAATCAGCGAAGTGGCCCGCCATCGCGGACTTTGCCTCCACATGGACGGAGCAAGGCTATGGAACGCCTGCACTGCCTCTGGAATCTCTCCGGCCCGATACGCCGCTCCCTTCGATTCCGTCTCGGTCTGCCTTTCCAAGGCCTTAGGCTGTCCCGTGGGCTCCCTGGTCGCCGGCACCGTCGATTTCATCAAACGGGTCCATCGCTTCCGCAAGGTGGTTGGGGGAGGAACCAGACAGGCGGGTATTCTGGCCGCGGCCGGGATCTACGCCTTGGACCATCATCTGGATCGCTTGGAAGAGGACCATCGCAAGGCCCAGCGATTGGCCCGCGGATTGGCTTCCATTCCGGGATTGATTTGTCATCCCGAGGAAGTGGAGACGAACATCCTTTACTTCGACGTCTCCCCCAGTGGAAAATCTGCAGCCGAAGTCGCCGCCGCGCTCAAGGGTAGAGGCGTACTGGTACTCCCCACCGGGCCCTCCCAGATCCGCGCCGTTACCCACCTGGATATATCCTCGGAGGAGATCGAGGAAGCCCTGATACGGTTGGCCGAGGTGATGTCTCGGCTCTCCGCATCGCCTCAGGTATGAACCTCGAAGGATGCTACCGCCGGAGAAGCCAGATACCGCCACCTTCCACTCCGGCCCTGGTAGACTGCCCCTACCTCCAAGTGGAGCATGGCGATCCTGCAGTCCAGGCGCTTCCAAACCCCAAAGCTATCCCGAAGGTCGGCGACCCTGACCGTGATCCGATTGGGTTCCAGGAGAAAACGTCAGGGCTGGCGCTCGACCACCGGAGGAGCCAGGCGCGCCGCCTCCAGGGCGGTCCTCATCCAGTCCGACCAGTCCTCTTCCCTCAAACCTTCCCTCCCCTCCGGGATCGGTTTGCGGCGATGGCTCCGCCCCCATCCCGTCATCATCCTTTCCTCCCAGGACCACTTCCCAGCTGCATCACCTATGGGCGTTGCTGCCACCACTCTCTCTCCCTTTTCGCTGCCTACCCGGGCAGCGGCCACCTCGGGACGAAAGAATGCCGCCACCCAACAGGTGCCCAGTCCCAAGCTTATAGCTTCCCGGACCAGGCCCTCCCCCAGGTACCGCACCTTTTCCTGTCTTTGGCACCAATCCAGTGTCCCGATGAAGACCATCCCCGCAGGCGCTCCCTCGACCTGTCCCAGGAAACCAACGATCCCCGCAAGAGTTCTTCTCCAGCTTCAGGTATCAGCTCCCCTCGGGTCCCCGGAAAGGGCCTGAACTCGTGGCCCATTCGGCCCAGAAGATCCAGTTTTTCCTTCTCTATCGGGCGGAAACAGAACCGGCGCCGCCATCTTCTCTTGCCGATAACCTAGTACCAAGGGCAAGCAGGAATCTCCATTTCCAATTTCCCTCCCCTTCAGCTCCTCAATTCGGTTGACGACCCGGGTCCAGGATTGCTAAATATAGCTGAAAGGATTCCAGCCAAGTGAAGGCACTCTTGTTCGACATTGACGGTACCCTGTTGCTTTCCGGAGGAGCGGGCAATCGAGCCATGGACCGCACCTTCCGAACCCTCTGCGGCATTGCGGAGGCCACCAAGGGTCGCGACTTCTCGGGCATGACCGACCCGGTCATCCTGCGTGATATCTTTCGCCATCTTTGCCGTCGGGAGGTTACCTCTGCCGAGCTGGAAGAGCTGAAGGCCACCTATCTCCGATTCCTGGAGGAAGAGATCCAGGTCTCACCCGCTTTTCAGGTCCTTCCCGGGGTGAATCGACTCTTGTCCTATCTCTCCCAAAGAAGCGATCTGCTCCTGGGTGTGGCTACCGGAAACCTGGAGCGAGGGGCTATGATCAAGTTGAAGCGGGCCCAGCTTCATCCCTATTTTAGCTTCGGCGCCTACGGCAGCGATTCCGAAGACCGAGCCGAGATCGTGGCTTTGGCCCGAGAACGGGCCCGGCGCCTGGCGGATGGCGACCCCGACCACCTGGTTGCTTTCGTCATCGGCGATACCCCTCTCGACATCGAAGCCGGCAGGGCTGCCGGCTGCCTGACGGTGGCGGTGGCCTCTGGCACTAGATCCCAGGGAGAGCTTCAAGCCTACAATCCCACCTACCTTCTCCCCGACTTGACTCGCCTCGACAAGTTCCTGGCCTTGCTCTCCTCTCCCTAACCGCGGTTTCTCTCAACTTTGACCGTTTCCGACCGAAACCAATCTGAACCCATATCCTGCAGGGGCGGGGACTCCTGCCAGCCAAATCGAGGCAAATTCGGCATCTGGACTAGGCCTCCATTTTGATCGGGGGGACAAAGAGAGGCCAAACCGGTCTCCGCCGCCAAGGCCTACGCGATTGCATGGAGGAGATTCCTATTTCCACTCCCCTCAGCGGTCCTACCCTCGGAACAACCCGGCCTGCTGGAACTCATCGATCGCCGCCCTTACCCTCCAGCCGGCAGCGAGGCATCTATCGGCTGACCCCTCCACTTTCCGGTTCGCTCCCGAGGAATTGCTTTCCGCTGGAATAGTAGGTATGATACCTTCGTGACTGGAGCCAACATCCCGATGAAGCGAGTGGCCTTAATCGATCTCCAAGAACCTGAGCCCAAGCAAGAGATCCTCCACCTACACCTCTTCCATACCTCTGCTGGATCGTATGAATGGGAGAAGTCCCTCGGCCCCTCTCCCCTCCATCCTCCCGCCTTTTACCCTCCCCAACTGGCCAAAGTGAAGGATTTCTACCTGAGCCTACCTCTTTCATGGTTGAACTTTCGAATCCTCGAGCTGCCCTTTGCCGACCCCGACCGCCTGCGGGAGGTGATCCCCTTCGAGCTGGAAGGAATCATCCTTCCTCCGACGAAGGAGATTACCTTCGATGTGGTCGTTCTGGAAAGGGAGAATGGTGGCTGCAAGGTGCTCGTGGCCTACACCGAGCAGGATCGTCTGCGAGACATTCTAGAAAGACTAGCTGCCCTCTCGATCGACCCCCGGATCATCACCTGCCTCGAGCTGCGTTGTTCTCTCCAGGAGGCGAAGGAGGAGCTACCTTGGCGTCTACTGGACTTTGCCCCCATCTCGCTCGATCCGGAATCTCGCTTGGAGGCGGGGAGGCAGGAGCTCGTTGCCCCCACCATCAATCTGAGAAGAGGTCCCCTCTCCTTTGCCCGCGATAGGGAAAAGACGAAAAGGGGATTACGCCTCATGGCCGTGCTTTCGCTCTCCCTGGCCTTGGTCGTCCATCTGGATCTGGGATTCAAGATCGTCCAGGCTAGGAGAGACATTGCCTCCCTCCGGACAGAGATGAGGTCTCGCTATGCCGCCCTCTTTCCCGGGGAAAAGAATGTCACCGACGAGGTCTACTTTCTGAAATCTCACCTCAAAGAATTCCAAGCCCAGGGAGAGGCATTGAAGGAGGTCGACCTTCTTCAACTGCTGGTGGATCTCTCCACCCGAAAAGTTCCGGGAACAGTTTTCAGCGAAATCGATGTGCAGGAGTCGCTGCTCACCCTGAAGGGACAGGCCGATTCCATGGCCTCCCTGGAGAAGCTCATAGAGTCCCTGAAAGAGCCGCTCCGGGAAATATCCCTCTCCGAGATGAAACCATCTGCGGCCGGCAGGATATCCTTCACTCTGATAGCCAAAGGAAGGTCGGTATGATGTCTCCCAAACTGCCCCTTCGCCTTCTGGCTCGTCTTCGAACCGCCAGGGCTCGCTCCGCAATAGTGCTTCTCCTGGCGACCATGGGCCTCTGGATACTCCTCCTCCCTTCGATCATTCAAGAAAGGTCCGCCCAGAGGGAGCTCGAGTCCCTCCGTAAGAAATGGGCCGATCTCCAAGCCCTGAGCCGGGAATACGTCTACTGGAAGGACCGACTGAAGGATATGGAAGAGCGGCTCGCTCTCTCTCCCTCCGTCGGAATCGGAGCAGCCCTCGATGGAGTCTTTTCATCTCTGGGATTGCGTTCCAATCTAAAGTCGCTCAAGATGTTAGGAAGTCGCGATATTTCCGAGGCCTGGGGACAAGAAATCGTGGTCGTGCAGATAGACAAACTAACCCTCAACCAACTGATAAACCTCCTCCATCGGCTCCGGGAGAATAAGACCTTGCTCTTGAAACGAGCCACTATCCGGAGGGCATGGGATGACTCCGAGCTCCTGGAGATGACCTTGACCGTCAGTTTGGTGACCAAGAAGCGATAGCTCTTCTACCGAGGGGGGCAAACAGGCGGAGGGGATGAGGGAAACACAAAGAGCTGGGGGGAAAGGTCGCCCGAGAAGTTGATTACGTAGTAGCCTGGGGCGATCTTATATCGATCCAAAAGGAGAAACTGCAGCGGTTTTCCCCTTATTAAGGAAGAAGTGGGCATTAGCTCCAGGGTCAGTTCCACCTTCCCCTCCTTGCTCGCCCCATGGAGGGTGGCATAAATGTCCTTCCCCTCGATGGAGAGGGAGAATGCGGGACCTTCCAGTTCATTCAGATTCAAGGCGCCACTTCCCTCCGCAAAAGATTCTAGGGGAATAGCAGCAGCCCAAGGCGATTCTCCCTGCAACTTGAGGTCTCGCATCCTGATTCGGAGGACTCCCCGCCCCCCAGCAAAATGGCCCTCACCCTCGATCAAGCCGCGGGCGATGATCCCCCAGCTGGCCAGAGGGGAGAACCCCTGGAGCGGAAGGCGATCGAAGCGAAGATCCAAATCCGCCCATCTTTTGCCCATCCGAGGGCTGAACCTTGCCTGAATACTCCCCCTTCCCATCTTCCCCCGGAAGATCAGGAGGGGTTTCAGAAGCAGGAGGGAAGGTAAATCCACCCTTCCTTCCAACTCCTCGATGGACAGAAGTGGTTTCCCCCCGCGCCTGACCAGCACCAGGGCCGAGCGGATTCGGTAGAAGAAGTCTTTGTGAAAGTCGACGAACTCCGCCTCCAGCCCATAAGGCAGCGAACTTTGCAAATAGCGGAGAATCGTCTCTTCAGGTAGGAAGACCCACGAAAGGATGAAAACTAGGATCAGCGAGGCCCCCCCGGCTCCGACCAAGCCCTTCACTTTTGTCATCTTCTTCTTCCCCGTTCCCACCGACCATCTTCTGTTCCTCTGCACCGGCACATCCCGAGCTCCGCGGATGGCACGGTCTCTCTCTTCACAGTTCCTTCCAGTACTTGACAACGGGACGGCCACGGGACAAGTCCAGGATGCACTCGACGATCCGGCTCACTTCCCCCTCCTGGGCCGTCGAAACAACCCGAAAGGCACTACCCTTCACGGTTGCCAGCCGCAGCCATTCCAGCCCCAATCCTTCGAGGCCAGGCACCTCTCGTAGGTCTTCGACCCTCTCGAAAGGTTTGGCCCCTCGAGCGCTAACGATCCGTTCCGCTATCCCTGGGTCGATCTCCGGCGAAAGCGACATCAGCACTGGTACCGATGCCCCATTCAGGTTGATGAGTCCGTTGCCGTAAACGGTAGTATATGCCATTAACTTCTTAGCCCCGGAGGGATCCACCCCCGGAATGGAAAGGATTTCGTCCGTGCTGTCCAATCTCTTATTCTTCGCCCCCTTTTCCGATCCCGGCCGTCTCGGGTTCTGATCTTCGTCGATCCAATCCGCTATCCGATCAGCGATGGCCGGATCCAGGCCTAAGCCCCCAAGCAGCCTCACCAAAGCTTGGAAGGCCCTTTCCCTCCCCAACTCATCGCTGGATCCGAGCGTATTCAAGTTGAATTTCGAGTTCTCGTCCTCGATCCTGATATGGAGCGAGACGGGGAGCTTGAACTCCTTAAACAGATCATCGTACCCGATTTCTGAAGAGGCCGGATAGGTGAAGGGGATTTCTCTATGGTTCTGGTAGACGCTGGCCGCGCTGAGCCTAACCCCCGACTCGGCCACCAGGGACAGCCTTTGACCCGCCTGCCAAGTGCGGAAATGATGGGCGCTGATGTAGACGCTGTAGCTGAACTCTACCACCATGGCGGTTATCAGGGCCAGCAGCGAAAGGGTGATAACCAGAACCGAACCCCGGGGGCGGCGATTGCGCACTGGGGCCTCCGGTATCCCCATCCATCCTGCAGGAAGGGAGATTTCCCCCCTCATCTCCTTACCTTCCCTTGGCACGAGCTCATAGAGTCTTTTCGATCCGAGGTCTCGCCACTTGGCGAAGGGAGACCCGCCTCTCCTTCCAGGAAATTTCGATGGTCACCCTCACTTGCTCGGGGAGTCCTTTGCGTTCCGAGGCATCCCAGGTCTTGATCCAGATTCCCCCGTCATAGGCCTCCACCAGGAAGGAATCGATGCCCTCCAGCATCTCCACCCACCTCCCCTCCCCCTTCTCTCCGTAAGCTGTGGGGGGGGCCTCTAGCCTCTTCAGAAGCACCATCTCCCCATCTCTTTCTTCCAATCGATAGGAAACCAGGGAGGGACCGGGCAGGAGGGGAGAATAAGTCAGGAAGACCAGCCTCGATCCGGAACGGCCGTAGAGGTCCCGGCCCTCGAGCTTGAAAAGCAGCGAGTCCGGATCGGGCCGATTCAGGGCAGATTCGATCTCTCGCCGGAGAGTATCCAATGCCATCCGGCTTTCCTGAAGCTTGACCATCCATCCATCCCTTCCCTCCAGCGCGCGCTGGGAGAGAATGAAGGTGCCGTAGAGGGAGGCAAGGAGGATGGACGACAAGGCGAAGGCTAGCAGCAGTTCGAGCAGAGTGAAGCCCCCATCGGGATCGAGTGGGAAAAGATTGCCGCGGGGGGGTATATGGCCCCAGGGGTTCGGGGGAGAGGCCGTCCCACCAGGGATCGGCTTCACCTCATCGCTCATTCTTCTTCACCAGGGCTACCAAGCGGGCTTCTTCCCTTCCATCGGTGACCAAGACCTGGAGCTCCAACCAGCCCGGGAGGACCGATCCCCTGGCCTCGGACATATACCGGAAGCGGGCGTAGGGAGACGAAAGATCGCCCCCTGTCAAGGTCGGTTCTTCCTTCATCATCTCTTCCATCTTGTCCCTAGCCAGGAGATAAGCAATGGTCAGGGTCTCTTGCCTTTCGGCGATGCTGAGGTGGTAATTCAGGGTGTAGATGAGGGTCACCAGGAGTGCTCCCACGATGGCTACTGCCACCATGACTTCCAAGAGGGTAAATCCGCCAGGGCTTCGAATATCAGTCTTTGACCGGAGGAACTGGGCTCGAAGACAAGGATGAGAGGCGGGAAAAAGATGAGGCTGAACCAAAGTTACCTCCCCAAGCCAAAGGAAAGAATCTCCCCCCCATGAGGACCCGGCCCGAAGCTGCTAGCGCCGCCCCGCTCCCAGCGGAGGGGAAGATTCCGTTTCCGACCGCACCTTTACCCTTCCACTCAAGGGATTGAACTCGATCCTAGTGCTATCGCCACCCGCCTGAAGGTGGATAGCGATCGCCTCTTGGATCCCTGAGGGGCCGAAAAGGAGGATCACCTCCCCCTCCTTCACCTCCCCTCGGGACTGCAAGGATATGCCCGCCAGGCTGGAGAACTTCTCTTTTCTTTCCCCTTCCCGGCTCTTCCAGGAGAGGCTACCTTCCCTCAGGTTCACCTTGAGGGTGCATTCCTCCTTGCAGGAGACGGCGCGATCGTTCAAGTAACGGAGTATGGAGGCGATTCTCCGGGCCTCCTCCGCCTGAGTCTGCTCCTTAAGACTCCAGAAGGAAGGGAATACCAGCAGGGCAATGAGGGAAAGGAGGAAAACGACCACAACCAGCTCCAAGGCGGTAAAGCCGCTCTCTCCTACTGGATTTCTCTTCGCTTCGACGATCCTTCGCTCGAAACACACTTCTAGCTCCGGCTGCCCGGGACACTCGCTCACAGGCTCCAGTTGGCGATATCCGCATCTTTCCCCTCTCCCCCCTCGCGTCCGTCAGCCCCATAGGAGAGGAGATCGAAATCCCCGTGAAGGCCCGGGCAAACGTAGATATACGGATTGCCCCAGGGGTCCTTAGGGATCCTGTGCTGCTCCAGGTATCCTCCTTCCCGATAGTTGGGCGGGATGCGTCCCGTGGTGGGTTTCTCGATCAAAGCCTCCAGGCCCTGTTCGGTGCTGGGATAAAAACCATTGTCCAGCTTGAACAGCTTCAATCCAGTCTCGAAGTTCCTGATCTGCACTTTCGCCTCGGCGATCCGAGCGTCGTCGGTCCGGCCCACGATCCGGGGAGCCACCACCGCCGCCAGGAGGGCCAGGATGAAAACCACCACCAGGATCTCCAACAAGGTAAAGCCACCTCGGCCTTCCCGGCTCCGGCGTCTCCTTATTCCATCCCTTTCACCTATCCGATGCCTTCCTTTCCTCATCCTCCCTCACCCCGCTTTCTACGACCAACCTCGCTAATGCCCGCTCCTCCCGATGGAATTGGAGTCCTCCCTCATTTCACCAGCTGATTGAGTTGGAAGATGGGAAGCAGAACGGCAAGCACGATCAGGCCTACCACGCCCGCCATCGCCAATATCATCAGCGGCTCCAGAAGCGAGAGGGCCATCTGCACCCTCCGACTGAATTCTTCCTCGTACGAGTCGGCGGCCCGGCCCAGAACCTCGTCTAACTTCCCGCTCTTCTCCCCGGTGGCCACCAGCTGCCGCAGGATGGGGGGAAACCCTTCCAGGGAAGCGGATAGACTGGCCCCCTCCATCACCCTCTTGGCTACCTCCTCGATCTTCTTCTCCAAAACCCTATTCCCTACCGATTTGCCGGCCAGCTCCAGGGCCCTCAGCATGGGCAATCCCCCCTGCAAAAGGAGTCCCAGGATACGAGAAAATCGCGCCAGGTAGAGGTATTGGCCGATTCTTCCCAGAAATCTGAGCTTCCAAGCATCTACCAGTTCGCGCCGCTTCTTGCGAACCCTTTCGGCCCCCCAGAAAGCCGCCACCAGCGAAAGAAGGATAAGCCACCAGAAATTGACGAAAAGATTGCTCACCTTGATGAGGACGATGGTGATGAAAGGCAGGACGGTCTGGGTGTCGGCAAAGATCTTGACGATCTTGGGCATGACGAAGGTGAAGAGGAAGGAGATCACCAAAAAGCCCATGCTAACCATGAAGGCGGGATAGATCATGGCCGTCCTGATCTTGGCCCCGATGGCTGACTGTTTTTCCAGGAAATCGGCCAAGCCCTGGAAGACCCTGTCCAGGATGCCACTCTGTTCTCCAGCGGCTACCATGTTAACATAGTAGGGAGGGAACAGACCATGCCAGTCCTCCAGAGCCCGGGAAAGGCTGGCCCCGGCGGCGACTCGCTCCCGCAGTCGCACCAGGATTTCCCTCCCCCAAGCGTCGCTCTCCTCGGCCACCGATCGAAGTGCCTCCATCAGCGGCACCCCAGCCGAGAGAAGGATGCCGACTTGCCTGGTGAAATGAGGCAAAGAGATGCCGCTCGATTTGCGGAAGGGCCTCCATCTCTCTTCTTGTCCGAACTCGGCGACTTCTCGCGGATAGATTCCCAGCTCCTTGACCCGGCGGATTGCCTCCTGCGGTCCTTCCGCCTCCAAGCTGCCGGCCACCGACGAACCGTCGCTCCTATATCCCTGATACCGAAAGATAGGCATGGCCTCTTCCCGGGCGTTCTCCTCACGCCTCGATGGCATCCTTCTGGGTTACCCGCAGCACTTCTTCCACCGTAGTCAAACCCCGGGCCGCCTTCTCGAAACCATCATTCCGCAACACCTTCATCCCCTTGGAAACCGCCAGGCTCTTGAGGGATTGAGAATCGGTCTTCAGGTTGATGGCTTGCCGAATCTCGTCATCTACCAGCAGCAGCTCGAAGATCCCGGTCCTCCCCTGATAACCCTTGCCCTGGCATTTCTCGCATCCCCGTCCCCGATAGAGCACGGTCGCGGAAGTATATCGGGTCTCCTCGGAGGTTGCCGGGTGAGGCTCCTTGCAGTGAGGGCAGATGAGCCGCACCAGTCTCTGGGCCAGCACTCCTATGAGGGAGGAGGAGACCAGGAACGGTTCGACCCCCATGTCCACCAGGCGCGTCACCGCCGAGGCGGCATCGGTGGTGTGAAGGGTGGAGAGGACCAGATGACCGGTGAGAGATGCTTGGATGGCGATTTCTGCGGTCTCGAAATCCCTGATCTCGCCCACCATGATCACATCCGGGTCCTGGCGCAAGATGGATCTCAGCCCCGAGGCGAAGGTGAGGCCGATCTTCGGATTTACCTGGATCTGCCCTATGCCCCTCAGTTGATACTCCACCGGATCTTCCACCGTCATGATGTTACTTTCCTCGGTATGGAGGCGATTGAGGGCCGCATAGAGGGTGGTAGTCTTTCCGCTGCCGGTGGGACCGGTAACCAAGAGAATCCCGTTAGTTCGCTGGAGAAGAAGCTCCAAATTTCTCTCGTCGGCCTCGGAAAGGCCCACTTCCCACAGCCCCAGCAATCCCTGCTTCCGATCGAGGAGTCGCAGGACCGCCCTTTCCCCGAAGGTGGTGGGAACGATGGAGACGCGGATGTCGATGTCCTTGCCTCCGATCAAAAGGCGGATGCGACCATCCTGGGGAAGCCTCTTTTCCCCGATGTCCAGGTTAGCCATGATCTTGACGCGGCTTATGAGGGCATCCTGGATGAGGCGAGGCGGGGTCAAGACCGAGTGGAGGATTCCATCCACCCGAAGTCGGACCTCCAACTCCTTTTCGTAGGGCTCGATGTGGATGTCGGAGGCCCTTTCCTTTACCGCCTGTAAGAGGAGGGCATTGAGAAGCCTGATGATAGGCGCCTCCTCGGCCAACTCCAGCAGGTCCCGGGGCTTCTCGAACTCGGAGGCTACCGCCGAAAGATCCTCTCCCGCTATGTGACCCATCACCTCTTCGACCGATCCCATCTGCCCATAGAATCTATTGATGGCCTCTATCAGGACCGAAGAAGGAACCATCACTACCTTCGGTCGCAGCCCCATCTGGCAGCATAGGTCCCGCAGGGCCAGCACTCCCCTACCATCGCTCACCCCGGCCCGAAGATGGTCATCCTCGACCCGCAAGGGGAGAATCATGTTGCCCTTGGCGAAGGAAAGGGGAACTTCGCGGAGCAGGGTCAGTTCTACCTCCTCCTCCCTGATGACCTCGGCAGTCTCCACACCGATTTGGCTGACCTCCTCCCTGTCGTTCAAAGCTTCCCCCCGGTCTCCCCCACCCTGATCTGGAAGTTCGGTTCAGCGTATTCCACCTCGGGAAGTGCGGTGAACTCCTTCACACCCTCCTCGACCGATTGTCCTTCCTTGAGCTGGACCTGATACACCTGGATATACTTCATGAACTTCTTGACCGAGGCCCCTTTCTGGGAGATGAGGGAAAGAGCCTTCTCTTCCGGGATCCCGGCCTTGAATTTGACGAAAACCTCTCCCTCCACGTACACCCTCTTCAAGCTGGGAAAATCCTCTGCCTTGTCGCCGGTGATGCGGCTCAGGGTACCGGCTTCGCGCACCACATGGGGAGTGATGAAAACCAAAAGGTTGGTCTTCCTCTTGGAGTTACTCTTGTACTTGAAAAGCCAACCTAAAAGAGGGATATCGCCCAGGACCGGAACCTTACGCACCACTTCCTCGGTCTTCTCCTGCATGAGACCTCCGATCACCACGGTCTGACGGTCCTTGACCACGACCGAGGTCTTGGTGGAGCGTTTGGTGGTAGTGGGACCGACGCTGATGACGATCGCCTCCGATTCGGCCTTGACCGACGATATCTCCTGGTAGATATCCAGCCTCACATAGTCGCCCTCCGTGATCTGGGGGGTGATGGTGAGCTTGATCCCTACATCTCTTCGCTCGATGGTGGTAAACATCGAGAGCGCCCGAGTGGGATCGGCCTCTCGGCGCGAGACGAAGGGGACGTTCTCCCCTACCACGATCTCCGCCTCCCGGTTGTCGGAGGTAAGGATTTGAGGGGTGGAGAGGATGTTGACCGCGTCCTTGAACTCGTCCAGGGAAAAAAGGGCCGCCAGACCGGGAAATGTAACATCGGAGGTGGCACCCGGGACGAGACCCATAGGGATGGTGAGGTAGTTGCCCACCCCGCCCAGGGCCAGTCCGGTCAAGCCGTTGATTATGGATTGGATGGTGGAGGTATCCACCTTGCCGAAACCTCCTATGAAAACCGGCTCCCCGTCCTTGGTGATGGCTCCGCGCCACCTCGATCCCAGTTCCAAAAGCTTGTCGATGGACACCTCCGTGATCATGGCCTCCACGAAGACCTGATTCCTCCTACGATCGAGTACCTTCAGCACCGGGAGCAGGCTCTGGTAATCGGCGGGTGAGGCCACGATCACCAGGGAATTGGTGGCCTTGTCGGGGGTGATGCTGATCGCCCCAGCCGCCTCGAAGGGAGTTACCGCCACCCCCGGCGCCGTGGGCGACACCTGGCGAGTGGTCTGGATCCCCTTGATTATTCCCTCCAAGACCTTGGAAAGCTCGGTGGCATCGGCGTTCTCCAGAAAATAAACATTGATCCTCCCCTGGGCCTCGGGAGAGGGAATATCGGTCTGGGCCACCAATCCCTTCATCGCCTCCCGCATCGCCTTGGGACCGAAGAGGATAACCGCATTCAGCCGGGGATCGGCCATCGCCCCCGCCGCCTCTTCCGTCCCGGGCTGGGCCGGTGCGGTCCTAACCTTGAGCTTTCCTAGGCCTTCGTTCAGCATCCGGGCAGTGCCCTCGGCACTGGCATGCTTCAGAAAGACGATCTCTGGTTGTTCCTTGACTAGGGGCTGATCGATAAGTTCCAGCAGGGATAGGATCTTTTCCAGGTTCAGTCCCGAATCCACGGCCAGCAAAACCTGTCCGGGGCCGAATACCGAAAGGTGTCCATCCCGGGAGATCAGGGGCTGGAGAAAGCGGAGCGCTTCCTCGGCGGGAATGAATTTCAAGGGAATCAAGCGAGCGAGGTAGCTTTCATTGACCGGCTGTCTCTCCTCCACCGCACGGAGGATACCTTTTTGCTTGGCCTCCGCTGCCGCCATGATCTTGAAGGTATTGGGGCCCGCGGGGACTACCGTAAACCCCTTGAGTTCCAGAACGGAGGTAAACATGCCGAAGGCCTCCTCCACCGACAGTTTGGAGGGGGCGATGATGGATATCTTTCCCCGAACCCTCTCGTCGAAGACGAAGTTCTTTCCGGTGATCTCGCTTATGAACTTGATCACCGCCGGCAGCTCCACCTCCACGAAATGGATGGCTACCTTCTCCGGTTCCTTGGTCTCTCTCTTTTCAGCCTCTTCGGCGACAGGGGCCTTCACCGCCTTGACTTTTTCGGCGAAACAGGGAGACAACCAATGAGGGCCAGCCGGGGAGGTTAAAAAGAACAAGAGGAGGAGGCAGCAGGCAGCGACGGTGGTTCCCCCGAAACCGAAGCGGGTGGCTGAAATCCTACCCATTGGGAGAGCTCGGATCGTCCTAACGAATCTCATAGGCAAGGCCCAGGCGCGATCCGTTCCGAAGCAGATCGATCTCGATCAGATCGCTTTCGCGGATGGATCTAAAAGCCTGGAGGGCAGATTCGGGAGTGGTTACCTCGTATTCGTTGATACGAATCAATACATCTCCGTTGCGCAGGCCGAGCCGATCGTAGATGCCGTTGGGCTTCACCTCGCTGAGAACGAAACCTCGAACTCGGCCTTGTGCCAAATGCGGCAGCAAGCGAGCTTCGGTCAAAATCTGCTGAGGGTTCTCCACCGCCCTTCGGATCATCTCTCGGTCCAGGATTCGAACCTCGCCTCCCCCCTCTGAGGCCGACGCTGATTCCTCCTCCTCCAGGGCCCGGACATCGCTACTCGGCTTTGCCGTTTCCCGGGGGGCGGCTCCCGCTCGCCCCGCCGCCTCGACCTCGAGGAGAGGGATCTCGATTCTCTTTCCCTCTCGCAGGACGATTATCTTATCTTTGGCTATCCGCTGCAGTTTTCCGATCCCGAAGACCGGGTCCCCCACCGCGAAGACCTCTTGATTGCCGTCGTGGCCGACAAGAACAGCGAATCCCTTCTCGGCTGGCCCGCAAACGGTCCCCACCAAAAGCGCATTGGGGGCTATTTGGGCAGGAGCCTCCGTGGAGGGAGGAGGTGGAGGGGCGGAGATCCTCTTTAGCTCGCCAGCGGCAAAACCAAAGGGATTTTTTTCCATGACGATCCGATAGTAGTAAAGGTCGCGCGGGGGGGTGGCCACGGGTCGAGCATTAGCCGGACCGCGCAAATCCTCCCCCGAACCTACCGAGAGCCGTAGTAGGTCTCTCACCAACAGGGAAGACGCCAGGACCATGGCGGCGCCCAGAACTACATTGCCTGCCAAAAGCAGCGACCTGACCCTTTTGGACGCCGAGCCTGATTCCATCCTGTTCCTCCAACCTTAAACCTATGTTAGCAATATAGACGCGAGGGTGTCAAAGATAAACTGACCAGGCGCCCCCGGCTCGATCTCGATACATGGCCCTCTCCGGACCCTCCTGTATCTTTCCCCATCCTCGCCCCAGCGCCTTTACACCCCGCGAAGCCATAGGGGTTCTTCCAATGATATCTTCGCCCCCAATCTCTTCTCAAGACCGCTTCCCAGTCCAGCCCTTGTCGCTCTGGGGAACCAAAACTTGACTCACCCCAACTTGATAGGGGGAGCCACTCCCCTTTCTCCTCGGAATCTGACCGGAGCTGGGGATAAGCTAGGAGCAGCTGGCCCCTGTATCTTACCTTAAGGGGTTCGATCTCGCCTCCCCGGAAACTACGCTTGACCCTGCCTTGTTCTTCGATCTATACTTCCGCCGCCATGGAGGACAAAAAGCCCCTCACTTACAAAGATGCAGGGGTGGACATCGAGGCCGGAGAGCGCCTGGTGAACTCGATCAAGCGCCATGCCACCCTCACTGCTCGCCCCGAGGTATTGGCGGGGATCGGCGGTTTCGCGGCGCTCTTCTCCCTGGCGGGAAAGGAATACTGCCACCCGGTTTTGGTCAGCGCCACCGATGGAGTGGGCACCAAGCTCAAGATCGCTCAAATGATGGGCAAGCACGACACGGTGGGGATCGACCTGGTGGCTATGTCCGCCAACGATCTGGTCTGCCTAGGGGCGGAGCCCCTCTTTTTCCTCGATTATTTCGCCACCGGCCACCTAGATCTCACCGTGGCCGAGGAGGTTATCAAGGGGGTAGCCGAGGGCTGCCGGCGGGCGGGATGTGCCCTCGTCGGAGGCGAGACCGCCGAGATGCCCGATTTCTACCCTCCGGGGGAATACGACCTGGCCGGCTTCATGGTGGGCTTAGTGGAAAAGGAGAAGATAATAGACGGCTCCCGGATCGCTCCTGGTGATTCCATCGTGGGTCTCGCCTCATCCGGCCTTCACAGCAACGGCTATTCCCTGGCCCGGCAGATCCTTTTCCACCACCGAGGATATTCTCCTCAGTCCTATTTGCCCGGGCTGGGGATTTCGTTGGGGGAAGAGCTGTTGCGGCCGACGAAGATATATGTCCGGACCATCCTCGAGTTGAGGGAGAGGTTCGTGGTCAAGGGAGTCGCCCATATCACCGGGGGCGGATTATCGGGTAACCTGCCCCGCATACTTCCATCCGGATGTGGAGCGTTACTGCGCTGGGGAAGCTGGGTCGTTCCTCCCATCTTCCTTCTCCTGCAACAAGAGGGAAATGTCAGTAGCGGAGAGATGCGCCGGGTTTTCAACTTGGGAATTGGAATGGCCCTGGTCCTTTCCCCGGCCGAGGCCCAGCAGGCCGTGGAGGCTGTTCGATCGGGTGGTGATGAAGCCTGGATCATCGGGGAGGTCGTGGCCGGGGACAAGGTGGTTCACTTCACCGAATAAAAAGGACCTTGGCCGGAGGATGAAGAGGGAGGCAAGACGGTGGCACCAATCAAGATCGGGGTGCTGGTCTCGGGGAGAGGCAGCAATCTTCAGGCGATAATCGATGCCATCGAGGCCAGGAGGCTGGAGGCCGAGATCCGGGTGGTGGTGAGCGACCAGGCGCAGGCCTATGCCCTGGAAAGGGCCAGGAAACATCAGATCCCAACCGCTGTCTTCTTGGCAAAGGATTACGCCTGCCGCGAGGACTTCGATCGAGCAGTGGTCCGCTGTCTGCGGGAGCATCAGGTGGAATTGGTGTGTCTGGCCGGCTTCATGCGCATCCTTTCCCCTTACTTCATCGCCCAGTTCCGGGACCGGATCATCAACATCCACCCCGCCCTCCTCCCCGCCTTCCCTGGTCTCCATGTACAGAAGAAGGCTTTGGAGCACGGGGTAAAGTTCTCCGGCTGTACGGTTCACTTTGTGGACGAGGGAATGGATACCGGGCCCATCATCATTCAGGCTGTGGTGCCCGTCCTGGATGACGACGACGAGGAAAAGCTGGCCGCGCGCATCCTTCGCTTTGAGCATCAGATATACCCCCGCGCCATCCAGCTTATCGCCAAAGGACGTCTGCGCCGGGAAGGAAGAAGGGTAATATGCGAAGGGTCGCGGGAGGAGGTTCCAGGACGGGACGAGTGGGGATACGTAAACCCGTGACCGGTCAAGCCCCTGGGGCTCGCTTAAGGTAAAGGCGAATGAAAAAAAGAAAAGGGAAAGAAGGAAAGGGGAAAGTAGATGGGGAAAGTGAAGAGGGCATTGATCAGTGTTTCCGATAAGACCGGGGTGGTAGATTTCGCTCGCGAACTCCTCTCCTTGGGCATCGAGATCATTTCCACCGGGGGCACGGCCGGAGTGCTGCGAGCGGCAGACCTGACGGTGACGGAGGTTTCCCAGGTTACCGGCTTTCCCGAGATACTCGATGGCCGAGTCAAGACCCTTCATCCCTCGATCCACGGAGCCATCCTGGCCAAGCGATCCGACCCTCGACATCGGCAACAGGTGAAAGAGCACGGCCTAGTCCCCATCGATCTCGTTGCCATCAACCTGTACCCCTTCGAGCAGGTTACAGCCAGGCCAGAGTGCACCTTCGAGGAGGCGATCGAGAACATAGATATCGGTGGACCGGCCATGATCCGCTCCGCTGCCAAGAACTTCTGGGATGTTACCATTCTCACCGACCCCGCGGATTATCCAGCCATTCTAAAGGAGCTGAGGGAGAACCAGGGCCTGGTGACCGAAGCCACTAACTTCCGGCTGGCCCAGAAGGCCTTCCGGCACACCGCTCGCTATGACGGCCTCATCTCTTCCTATCTGGCCGAGTCCTTCTTCCAGGCAAACCCGCCCTCAATCGTTCACAGGTCTCCCAGTCCCTTCCCTTCCCTGCTCTGGCTGCAGTGGGAGAAGATGCAGGATCTACGATACGGCGAGAATCCCCATCAGCGGGCCGCCTTCTATCGCGAACCGATCCCCTCCATCCCTTCCCTGGCCTCTGCCCGGCAACTTCAGGGCCGGGAGCTTTCCTTCAACAATCTCCTCGATCTGGACGCCGCACTGGCACTGGCCATGGAGTTCGAGCAACCGGTAGCGGTCATAATCAAGCACAATAATCCCTGCGGGGTGGCAATAGCCGAGACCGCAGCCGAGGCCTATCGGAGGGCCAGGGCTACCGATCCTGTTTCTGCCTTCGGAGGAATCGTCGGGTTCAACCGCCCAGTAGATGCCGAGACGGCCGCCGAACTCGCCTCCACCTTTCTGGAGGCGGTCATCGCTCCTTCCTTCCAGGGGGAGGCATTGAAACGGTTGCAAGCCAAGAGGGAATTGAGGCTGATGGAGACGGGACCTTGGCCTTCCGATGCCGCCCAGCAAGGAGACTGGGATCTGAAGCGCCTGCGCGGGGGAATGGTGGTCCAGGAGCGGGATGCGGGCAGGATCGAGGCCAGCCAGTTGCGGGTGGTGACCCGAAGGTCCCCCACCGAGGAGGAGTGGAGGGGCCTTTACTTTGCCTGGAAAGTGGTCAAACACATAAAGTCGAATGCCATCCTCCTTTCCGGGCCGGATCGCACCATCGGCATAGGGGCGGGCCAGATGAGCAGGGTGGACTCGGTCAAGATCGCCGTGATGAAGGCTCAATCTCCCACCCAGGGAACAGTGATGGCCTCGGATGCCTTCTTTCCCTTCCGGGATGGGATCGACGAGGCTGCCCAGGCGGGAGTGACGGCAGTCATCCAGCCGGGGGGATCGGTTCGCGACCCCGAGGTGATACAGGCGGCCGATGAACACGGGATGGCAATGGTCTTTACCGGAATGAGGCATTTCAAGCATTGAGGCAGGAAGGATAGGCTTCAGGCTGATAACCTGGAAAAGGAGGGCGGAGGCTACATGAAGGTCCTGGTGGTCGGCAGCGGGGGGAGAGAACACGCCCTGGTCTGGAAGCTGGCCCAGAGCCCCTTGGTAAGCAGCCTCTATGCCGCTCCCGGAAATGCCGGAATGGCCACCCAGGCGCAGCTGGTGGATCTGCCGGCAACCGAGATCATCCGCCTGGCTGACTTCGCCCAGGAAGAAGGGATAGATCTGACCGTGGTAGGACCGGAACTGCCTCTGGCCTTGGGGATCGTGGACGAATTCTCTGCCCGAGGCCTTCCCATATTCGGAGCGAGCCGGCGCGCAGCCGAGCTGGAGTCCAGCAAGGTCTTCGCCAAACAGCTCATGAAGAAGTACGGAATACCCACTGCCCCCTTCGAGACCTTCTCCTCTCCAGGGCCAGCGCGGGAGTTCCTTCGCAAGGTCGGTGCTCCGATCGTAATAAAGGCGGATGGCCTGGCTGGCGGCAAGGGGGTCAGGGTATGTGGAACTTTGGAGGAGGCAGAAGCGACGATTCGAGACCTCATGGAAGCAAAGATCTTCGGGGATGCGGGCAATAGGGTGATAATCGAGGAATGCCTGAGCGGAGAGGAGGTCTCCTATCTGGTCCTGACCGATGGGAAGTCCATCCTTCCTTTGGCCTCTTCTCAGGATCACAAGCAGGTGTTCGACGGCGATCAGGGTCCTAACACCGGTGGCATGGGTGCTTATTCGCCCGCTCCCGTGGTCACGCCGGAGCTGGAACAGAAGATCCTGGATCGCATCGTGAGGCCCACCATCTCGGCCCTTTCCCAGGAAGGTCGTCCCTTCAAAGGCATCCTCTACGCCGGCCTCATGATCCAGGAGGGAGAACCCAAGGTCCTGGAATTCAACGCCCGGTTCGGCGATCCCGAGACCCAACCCCTCCTGATGCGGATGGAGTCGGACTTACTGCCCTTGCTGCTGGCGACCATAGAGGGCAAACTATCCGAGATGAGGATCGCTTGGCGCGAGGAGGCGGCAGTGTGCGTGGTCATGGCCTCCGGCGGTTATCCGGGGACGTACTCGCGGGGCCATCCCATACGGGGACTGGAGGCGGTGGCGGGAATGGAGAAAGTAGTAGTCTTCCACGCGGGGACGGCCCGCGAGGGGGAAACGATCGTTACCTCCGGGGGGCGGGTGCTGGGGGTGACCGCGCTGGGAAGGGAAATAGAGGAGGCCATCGAGCGGGCCTATCGGGCCGTTGGCATGATCCAGTGGGAGGGCGTCCACTACCGCCGGGATATAGGATACCGGGCCTGGCAAAGGGGGCAGAAAGCGGTTCCGGGAAAGGGGGGGAGGCCGTGAGTGGACCGTTGGTGGGAATCTTGATGGGCTCGGATTCGGATCGATCCGTCATGGAAGAGGCGGGAGCCATCCTGGAGGAGTTCGGGATCCCTTACGAGATCGGTATCTGTTCGGCCCATCGCTCCCCTGAGAAGGCAGCTCGTTACGCCCGGACAGCGGGCGAGAGAGGAATGATGGTCATCATCGCGGGGGCAGGCGGGGCTGCCCATCTGGCCGGGACCCTGGCTGCCCATACCACTCTGCCCGTCATCGGTGTCCCCCTTTCCTCCACCCCCCTGCAGGGACTGGATGCCCTGCTCTCCACCGTGCAGATGCCGTCCGGCGTTCCGGTGGCCACCATGGCGCTGGACAAGGCTGGGGCCCGCAATGCCGCCTATCTGGCAATCCAGATCCTGGCCCTGGCTGATTCCGATCTGGCGAGAAAGCTGAAGGACTTCAAAGAAAAGCTGGCCCGCGAGGTGGAGGAAAAGGACGAGGCTCTGAAAAGGGCAGGAAAGGGGAGGATTAGGTAATGATCAAGCGGCCTTTGGGAAGGACTGGACTCGAAGTCTCCTGCATCGGCCTGGGAGGTATACCCCTGGCCCGGGTCAGGAAGGAGGAGGCCGTGAGGCTCATTCACCTCGCCCTGGACCTGGGCATAAACTTCATCGACACCGCGCGAAACTACGAGGATAGTGAAGAGAAGATAGGCCAGGCGATATTTGACCGGCGGGAGAAGGTTTTCCTCGCCACCAAAAGCTTGGAACGGAGTTTTTCCGGGGCGATGGAACAAATCGAGACCAGCCTCCGCACGCTGCGGACTGATCGAATCGATCTCTTCCAGCTCCATCAGGTATTTACCGTTGAGGATCTACAAAAGGTGATGGCCCCAGATGGGGCCCTGGCTGCTGCCCGGCGGGCCAAGGAGCAAGGCAAGATAGTCCACATAGGCATCAGCAGTCACAGTCCGGAAACAGCACTGGCTGCCCTGAGGACGGGCGAGTTCTCCACCGTTCAGGTACCCTTAAATCCTATCGAGAACAAGGCCGCCGAGGCAGTGATCCCCTACGCCCGATCCCACGACATCGGAACCATAGCCATGAAGCCCCTAGCCGGAGGAAACCTACGCCCCGCCAGCCTAACGCTGCGCTGGGTCCTGCAGCAAGGGGTCACCACTGCTATCCCAGGCATGGCCTCGGAGGAAGAGGTGAGAGAGAACTGTCTGGTGGGAACGGATCCCCGGCCCCTCAGCGAGCTGGAAGAGAAGGAGATCGAGCAGGAGGCGGAGAAGATCGGAACCCGCTTCTGCCGTCGCTGCGCCTACTGTATGCCTTGTCCCCAGGGGATAAACATACCCCTGACCCTCTCCGTCAATTTCGGCTACGCCTGGCATGGGGGGGACCTGGAAAAGGCCAGGTTCGCCTATTCTCGTTTCATAAGCAAGGGAATGACGGCCTCGGCTCTCTTGTGTGCTCAGTGCAGACAGTGCGAGGAAAAGTGTCCCTATCAGCTACCGATCGCCCAGATGATGCAGGAGATAGGAGAGAGGATGCGGGAGGCCCCGGTGGGCTGAATCGAGAATCGCCCACCCAAACAGGAACAGGAAGGAGGAGGCGATGTCCAACCAGCCCGATGATCGGAAGGGGGAACGATCTCGGTTCACCTTCGCGACGCTGATGCTGACTCTTCTGGGAATTGCTCTCGTTTCAGGTGGAGCCGCATTCAGCTTCGGGGCGGAGCCGATCAAGGGAGCGAAGGTGGGAGAGTGGGTGGAGTATCAAGGCCAAACCAGGGAGGGAGATTCCTACCTCCTGCGCCGCTCAGTGGTAGGCGAGGAAGGGGGGATGCTTTGGTTCGAGACCAGGACGGTTCGCGGGAAGGAAACGGCCATCATGAAGGTGCTCGTCGATCCCGCCACCGGGAGGGCCAAGCGGGCCATCGTCAAAACTCCCCCCCATCCCGCCATGGAGGTCCCCTTGAGCATGGCAGAGGGGATGACAGAGGGGCCCGTCCGAGCGATGCCCAGCAAGGAGAAGCCCATCGTCACCCAGGAGACGATCACTACCCCGGGTGGCACCTTCAAATGCATCCATGTCCGGGATGCGCAATCGTCGGCTGGGGAGGGAGTATGGAGCAGCGAGCAGATCCCGCTGGGAGGACTGGTAAGGATCAATAGGCAAGGGCACACTTTGGTCCTCACTGCCTTCGGCACCACCGGGGCCAAGAGCGAGATCACCGAAACCCCACAGGGGATGCCGAGACCGGAGGAAAGGAAGAGATGAGGGAGGAAGACAGCAGGAGGCATTGCATCCTTTCCCCGGAAAGCGGTTAGAGACCCGCATCCCCCCTTCCCATTGCTTGCCTCCGAGGTGGAGATGAAGACCTGGCACAAGATCATCATCGGAGACTCCCGCGCCATGAGCGAGGTGGAGGACCGGTCGGTTCACCTGATAGTCACTTCCCCTCCCTATTGGCAACTGAAGGACTATGGAAACGGCAGACAGATAGGTTTCCACGACAGCTACCAAGACTACATCAATAACCTGAATTTAGTATGGCATGAATGCCACCGGGTGTTACACCCCGGATGTCGTCTCTGCATCAATGTGGGAGATCAGTTTGCCCGTTCCGTCTATTATGGCAGATACAAAGTGATTCCCATAAGGACCGAGATCATCAAGTTTTGCGAAACCTTGGGCTTCGATTACATGGGGGCCATAATCTGGCAAAAGGTCACTACCTGCCACACCACGGGTGGGGCTACGGTAATGGGATCGTTCCCCTACCCCCGAAACGGCATCTTGAAGCTGGATTACGAATTTATCCTGATCTTCAGGAAGTACGGAAAACCTCCCCGGGTGAGCAAAGAAATCAAAGGGCTTTCGCGCCTGACCAAACAGGAATGGAACCAGTATTTCGCCGGGCACTGGAATTTCCCGGGAGAAAAGCAGGATAGACATCTGGCCATGTTTCCAGAAGAACTCCCACGGCGATTGATCAAGATGTTCAGCTTTGTGGGCGATACCGTACTCGATCCCTTCCTGGGGAGTGGGACGACCTCTTTGGCTGCAAAGAATCTGAACAGAAACTCGATCGGATACGAAATAAACGAAGATTTCCTCCCCACCATCAAAGAGAAGCTGGGCCTCCGCCAAGGTACGATCTTTTCGGAGGCCACCTTCGAGTTCGTGCACCAAAAGCCGACCTCCCTGGATCTCGAGAAAGAGATCCTTAAATTGCCCTACATCTTCAGGGATCCTATAAGGTTCGACAGGAGAATCGACCCGCGGACGCTGCGATTTGGTTCCAGAATCGACCACAGCCATTACCAGACGGAAACCTGGTACAGGGTTAAGCAGATCGTTTCGCCCGAACTCATGGTCCTGAATAGTGGATTGACGATCAGGCTTTTGGGGGTGAAAGCAAAACCGGATAAGGAGGACGAAGCCATTGCCTTCTTGAAGCAGCGGGTACTAGGCCAGAAGGTTTTTCTGAGATTTGACGGCGCCAAGCACGATCAACAAGGAAACCTCCTTTGCTATCTATACTTGTGGAACAAGACCTTCGTCAACGCACATCTGATCAGGTTCGGTCTGGCCCAAGCGGATCCATCCACCGATCATCGCTTTCGAGACAGATTTCTGGCATTTCAAAGGGCGGGTAAAAAGTCATGAAGGTGACGATCTCCAACCACGAGATCCGCAGGTATCTGGAGATAGATCTCTGTAAATTGCCGCTGTACGCTTCCCCTCTTATCAACTTGGCGAACCAATATGCCCAGGGAACCAGGCCAGAAGTGGTAGGCCAAATGACCGAATTGATGAAGCAGTTTTCGGGAAGGACCTGTGGCGATTGGGAGAAGTGGTATCTGGAAAGACACTCGGATGCCATCAGGAGGGCAACCGAGAAGATTTTAAAGATGTTGCAACAGTTTAAGGAGACTATCGAGGGGATCGATGAATCCTTGGTCGAGCGATGAGTGCGGGAACTGGTCATCGTCAAGACCTATGCCGGATTAAGATTCCAAGAGGCTATCCTCAAGAAAGGAGCAGAGATCAAGGGAACCACTTATCGCCTTGCGGAGCCTTCGGATGAAGCCCGGGGAATCGATGGATATATCGGAGACCTCCCGGTCTCGATAAAGCCCCATACCTATCACGCCATGAGATCCTTGCCGGAGCAGATCGATGTGAGATTGATACGCTACAAGAAGATCCGGAAGGGCATCGAGGTCGATCACGGTGAGCTCATGAGATGAAAGCAATCGGGAAAGGTAAATGGCTGTGAGGTACCGCCCTGGCAGTCAGGACGAAAGCCTCAAAGGCTATCTCCGGACCTGCCGCCCGAGGGAAGAACGAGGAGGAAGAGGAAGAATAGGGAGGCGGAGGCCAGCACCGGGGAAGCATGGGATGGAGGAAGAGGTGGCGAGGATCGACAAGGCCATCGGATCGGCCCTTTCCTCTCGTGCTTTCTTTCGCTCATCCTCTCCTTGGCATTGGTCCTATCGCCGATGGTAAATGGTAGCACGGAATTGGGATTCTGGCAGGCGAAGGTTTTTCCCCCGATCGCTCAGTGTAGCACCGAGCGGGCCAGGGTATAGACGAAGACCTTCTCCGCCCCCGCCTCCAGCAGCATCTCGCTCGCCTCCCGCATGGTCGCTCCCGAGGTCATAATATCGTCCACCAGGAGGACGCCTTTATTGGCGATCTCTTCCGGCCTCCGGACCTCGAAAGCCCCCTTGAGGTTCTCGAACTTCTGGGACCGGGGAAGATCGCTCTGAGGCAGGGTAGCGCGGGTGCGGCTCATCAGGCGGGGCTGCAGATGGATCTCCAAGGAGGCAGCCAGGAACCTAGCCAGGAGCAGGGATTGATTGAATCCCCTCTCTCGCTGGCGACGAGGGTGGAGGGGGATGGGCAGTACCAAGTCGATGCAGGAGGGGTCCCAATCCGCGGGGAAATGCTCCACCATCAGCGACCCCAGATGACTCCCCAGCTCCTGCCGTTTCCCGAACTTGAAGAGGTGAATCGCCTCTCGCAGGGTTCCCTCATAATAGCCTAGGGACCGGGCCTGGTAGAAGGGAGGTTCCTGCCGGCGACAATCGCCGCATTGGAAATCGGAAGGAACGATCTCTTTTTCGCCCCCCGGAAAAGGTATCCCGCAGCGCGGGCAGAAAGGCGGTTCAATCAGCCGAATTCGATCCCAGCAGTTGCCGCAGATCAGAGAGCGAGGAGAAACAAGGGGTCCCTGGCACACCCGACAGGGGGAGGGATAGAGGAGAGAGAGGAAAGCATCCCACCAGCTCCCCTCTCCTGCCACCCGGGAAAACCTTCTTGGGGAGAAGTCCTTTTCCATTCCCTCCTCCGGCTTCGCCCCGAGCCCCGGCAAGCCCAGCCCGCCTCCCCCTTAGCAGCCAGTAGCCAACGGCCCTGTCTTACGACTCAGGCCTGCCTGCTACCCAAAAACCGGCCCCGATCAAGTTACCAGCAGGGATCGGCCTTCCATTTCTGGAGGCTGTTCCCACCCCCAGAGCTGCAAAATGGTGGGGGCCACGTCGGCCAGGATTCCCTCGCGCAGGCGAAAGGGGGAGCGATCCTGGATCAGCAGGAAGGGAACAGGGTTGGTGGTGTGGGCAGTATGGGGAGAGCCGGTCTCATAGTCCACCATCTGCTCCGCATTGCCGTGGTCGGCAGTGACGAGAACGATCCCTCCCCTCTCACCAGCTGCGGACACCACCCGTCCCAGGCAGCGGTCCACTGCCTCCACTGCCTGGATAGCAGCTTCCAGGATTCCCGTGTGGCCGACCATGTCCGGGTTGGCAAAGTTGAGGAGGACGAAACGATACTTACCCTCCGCAATGCGCCTCTCCACTTCCTCGGTAACCAGAAAGGCGCTCATCTCCGGCTGGAGGTCATAGGTAGCCACCTTCGGGGAGGGAATCAGGCACCGCTCCTCGAATGGAAAGACCCGCTCAACTCCACCGTTGAAGAAGAAGGTAACATGGGCGTACTTCTCGGTCTCGGCAATGCGCAATTGCAAAAGAGACCGGCGGGATATCTCCTCTGCCAGGATTCTCGTCAGGTGCTGGGGGGGAAAAGCGATGGGAAGGTCAAAGGTCTCATCGTACTCGGTCATGCAGACGTAGCTAGCCAGATGGGGAGGATGGGGTCTGGGAAATCCGGAGAAGTTTGGAAGGGCGAGGGCCCGGGTGATCTCCCTTACCCGATCTGCCCGGAAATTGAAGCAGATAACCCCGTCCCCGTCTCCGATAGGACCAACCGGCCCCGACCCCTCCGTGATCACAGTGGGAAGGACGAACTCATCCGTTTCCCCCTCCGCATAGGCCTGTTCAATGGCCAAAACGGCATCTCTGGCCAATCTTCCCTGCCCCTCCACCATGGCGGCATAGGCCTTCTCCACCCTTTCCCACCGGTTATCCCGATCCATGGCGTAGTATCGGCCCATGACGGTGGCTATCTTCCCCACGCCGATGCGATCCAACTCCCCCTGCAGCCGTCGAAGGTAATCCCGGCCGCTCCGGGGAGGGGTATCACGCCCATCCAGGAAGGCGTGGATGAAGACCCGCTCCAACTTCTGCCCCTTAGCAAGCTCGAGGAGGGCCACCAGATGGTCCAGATGGCTGTGCACCCCACCATCCGAAATCAGCCCCAACAGGTGAAGGCAACCGCTGCCCGCTCTCGCCCTTGCTATTCCCTCCAAGAGGACCAAATTTTGGAAGAAGTCCCCTTCCCGGATCGCCTTGGATATGCGAGTAAACTCCTGATAAACGATCCGGCCCGCCCCCAGGTTCAGGTGCCCTACCTCGGAATTGCCCATCTGTCCGGCAGGAAGTCCCACTGCCTCCCCCGAGGCCTGCAAGACGGTGTGGGGATAACGTTCCCACAGCTCGTCCATGTTAGGCGTGCGGGCCAGCGCAATGGCGTTGCCTTCTCTGCGGGGGTTCATCCCCCACCCATCGAGGACCACAAGGAGGATGCTGGGGGGGGAAATTGCGATCATTAGAAGCGGATGGGGGTGTGAAGGGTGGCAGACTGGGGAGGTTGGCTCCAAGCCTTGATTTCCTCCGTCACCGTGCCCCATCCCCCGCACTGGGTGCACCTATCCCGCCACTCTCGATGCTGGAAGCCGCATTGGGAACAGCGGTAGGGGAAGAGGGGCTGGGAGGAGAGTGCAACTACATTCTTATAGTGGGCCATGGCCTCTGCCCATGCCCGTCGCCGCTCCCTGATCTGCGCCAGGAGATAGTGGGGCAAGGTGAAGTCCGGGATCTCCCGGATCAATCGTCGGAACTGCTCCGCTGCCTCGTCTAGCATCTCCAGCCGATAGTAGAGCTTTCCCAGGTAGAGGTGAAGCATCAGGTCTCCTGGAAACCGCATCGTGCGCTGATGGTAGAAAGACAGGAGCCGTTGCGGCGCCTCCGACTCCAGGTAAACCTGCTCCAGTCGCTCCAGGAAAATACTGGATCGGGTGATGTCGAAAGCCCTCTCCCAGATGCGGGCAGCCTTCATCTTTTCGCCCCTGCGATAATAGGTATCACCCAACCGGACATAGGCCGGCAGGAATCGTTTGTCCGACTTTGCCACCTCGCGAAAGATCTTCGCCGCCTCCTTGAATTCCCCCTTCTCCAGTTTGGTCACGCCTATCTGGTATTGGTAGCCCAAGAGGGTACGTCTCTGGCTGTCGGATTCGAATCCCCCTCCCGACAGTTTCCACAGCTCCTTCTGGACTCCCAGGGCCTTGTCCCACCGTCCGGAGCGAACATAGAGCGATTGTAGCCTTTGCCGTGCCTCCAGGTTATCCTTGAAGTGGGCCGCGATCCTCTCCAGGGTCCGGATCGCCTCCTCCATCTGTCCCGCTTGTTCGTAGTCCCGTGCCAGGTTCAGCAGGACCTCGAGATTGTCCGGATCCAGACTGCTGGCCTTGAGATGCCAGCGAATCGCTTCCGAATAGTCACCCTCTTGCAGGGATATCTCTCCCAGCCGGAGAAAGGCGGGGAGGTATTGCGGATCCTTGGTCAGGATGTGGCGAAAAAGGGTCTTGGCCTGTGACCATTTGCGGGCCAAAAGGGAGTTCATTCCTTGAGCATAGATCTCCCCTATCCTCTCTTTCCTCCTTGCCTCCCGGCTCTCGCGATAACGGGAAAGCGTCTGCTGGAGGTCGTAGAAGGTAGCGAGGAGCAGGGTGGTGAGTACCCCTAGCAACAAGGGGACGACCACCAGGACCGTCAGCGGGACATCATGGGTCCCTAAGGGGGGGAGATGGACCGAAACGGAGCCCCGGTTGTGGTGGGCAAAGAGAATGGTCACGGAGAAGACGAGCAGGATGCAAAAGAGGAAGATACGCACCGACATGGGCCGCCTCTCAACGAACGGTTCTTCCCTTCTCCTCCTTCTCCTTGCACTCGATGCAGAGCCTGGCAAAAGGGATGGCCTCCAGGCGCTTGACTGAAATGGGATTCTTGCAGGCCTCGCACTTTCCATAGTTGCCCTCCTTGATCTTCTGGAGGGCGATATCGATCTGCTTCAAAACCCTGCGTTCCTCGTCCCCCACCGAAAGGAGAAACTCTTTGGTATAGGCAGAGGAGGCCTGATCAGCTATGTCCTGGATTCCATCGCTACCGGCTTCCATGCTGGAGCTGCTGCTGCTCTGGACTCCGCGAAGCAGTTCCTTCCTTTTCTCCAAGAGTTTCTTGCGGAACCGTTCCAGTTGGGCGGCATTCATAATGGCTGACCTCCTGTGGGGATCGGTACTGCTCGGCCCCGATCCGATCCTGCATCCCGGGTAAAGGTTCAAGCCTCGGGAGGGATGATCCGGGTGCGGGGGGCATCCCTCCAGAGTCTTTCTAGATCGTAATAGGCCCTCGTCTCCTCATCGAAGATATGGATGACCAGGTCGCCGTAATCCAAGAGGATCCACTTCGCCTCCTCGTATCCTTCCCGATGGTGGAGGCGGGCCTTACGGGCGGAGAGCCCTTCCTCGATGCGATCGGCGATCGCGTGGACCTGTCTCTGGGAGGATGCACTGCAAATCAGGAACCGGTCAGTAAAGGAACAAATCCCCCGCAGATCCAGCAATACCAAGCTCTCGGGCTTAATCTCCGCCGCAGCGGCGATCGCCACCTGCACCAGTTCCTCTATCTCTATGGTCGGCCCCCTGAAGCTTTTTTTCTTTCCTTATCGGCTTCTATGCAGATGGAAAGATAACCCCCCGACCGATGGATCAGGAGTTTCGTTTCTTCGGTTCGCAACGCTCCGATAAAGCTGATTCTTAGCCATATAGGCAGCCACGGTATCCGGTACCAGAAATCGGACACTCCGGCCATCCTCGACCAGCTCCCGAATCTCGGAAGAGGAGATATCCAAGGATATTACCTCTACCAGCAGAACCAGGCCCCTCTCCGGGTGTTTGAGTTCCGGATTGGATTCGATCTCCGCTATCTTGAGGTAGCGAAAACGAGGGTTCCCCAGGTCCGCCAGTTGGGCCGGCGTGAGGGACCTTTCTACATCGTCCAGCCGCCAGCCAGGGCGGGCGGTGACGATGAACTGTACCATCTGCAGCAGCTCCCTGGCATTCTTCCAGCTCGAGATCTCCAGGAAGGCATCCACCCCCACAATGAAGTATAGGATGGCATCCCTCCCGTATACCTTTTGCAGCTCTTGGACCGTTTCCACCGAATAGGATATGCCCGGACGATCGATCTCTATAGAGGAGACGGAGAAGTAGGGGGTGAAGATGGTGGCGAGGGACACCATCTCGTACCGATGGAGTGCCGGGGCCACCTTGTCCTCGTCCTTGTGAGGCGGACGCGAGGACGGGATGAAGATGATCTTGTCCAAATCGAAAGCCCAATAAATCTCCTCGGCGGCCCGCAGATGGCCTAGGTGGATCGGATCGAATGTACCTCCCATGATTCCGATACGCATTTCCTCTCCTTTGGCTTATCGAGATCATCCTCAGTTTAATCCTTGATATCTCCTACCCCCTTCACCGGGCAGATATCCTGACCTGACCTCGGCCCAGGATGATGAATTTGGTGCAGGTGAGTTCCCTCACCCCCATGGGACCTCGGGCGTGGAGCTTCTGGGTGCTGATTCCGATTTCGGCTCCCATGCCGAACTCGCCGCCATCGGCAAAACGCGTGGAAGCGTTCACGAAAACACAGGACGAATCTACGGCTTGCAGGAATCTCATGGCATTGGAATAGCTTTCGGTGACAATGGCCTCCGCCAGTCCCGAGCCGTGATTGGCGATGTGTTCCAGTGCCTCCTCCAGTCCCTTCACCACCCGAACCGACAGGATGAGGTCAAGATACTCCGTATCCCAATCATCTTCGCTTGCTTCCTTCATGCTCGGGCAGATAGCTCTGGCCTGCGGGCATCCCCTCAGTTCCACCCCAGCCTGTTGCAGCAAGTCAGCCAGGGACGGCAACAAAGCAGGTGCGATCTCTTCGTGCAGGAGCAATGTCTCCATGGCATTGCAAACACCTGGTCTCTCCACCTTGGCATTGAAGGCTATCTCGCGGGCCATGGCCAGATCCGCCTCTCTATCCACATAGATGTGGCAGAGCCCCTTTTCGTGCCGAACCACCGGGATAGCAGAGTTCTCCACCACGAAACGGATCAGCTCCGGACCTCCCCGAGGGATGAGGAGATCCACCAAGTCCGAAAGCCGGACTAGTTCCAGCACCGCGGCACGGTCTGGGTTCTCCACAAAGGCGATGCAGCCATGGGGTAACCCATGGTGCGCCGCCTCTTGGCCCAGGATCCTTGCCAGGAGGGAGTTGGTGGACAGGGCCTCTTTGCCTCCTCGGAGGATGACCGCATTTCCCGCCTTCAGGCAAAGCCCGACCGCGTCCGCCGTAACCGAGGGACGAGATTCGTATATCACCCCCACCACACCCAGCGGTACCCTCATCCGCCCCACCCGAAGGCCATTCGGACGGACTTGCATCTCCGTTATCTCCCCGACCGGGTCGGGCAAAGCCGCAATCTCTTCCAGCCCCCGGGCCATGGCCTCTATCCTCTTGGGATTGAGGGCGAGCCGATCCAGAAAGGCGCCGCTCTTGCCGCCTCTGCGCGAACTCTCCATATCCCTCTGATTGGCCTCGAGGATGGCCTTTTCTTCTTTTCGCAAAGCCTCTGCCATCCCCTTCAGCACCTCGTTCTTCTGCTGCGAGGGGGTGAGGGCCAAGACCCGCGACGCCCGCTTTGCCTCTTCCGCCTGCTGCCGGATCTCTTGGGAAAGGTTCATCGAATCTTCTCCATCACCACGAGATTGTCGCGATGGATGACCTCATCGAAATGCTTGTAGCCCAACCTCTTCTCGATCTGGCTGGTGCGGCACCCCTTGATCTTGTTCACCTCTTCCACCCCGTAATTCACCATCCCCTTCGCGAATTCCGTCCCCTCTTCATCCACCAGTGCCACCACATCTCCGGGACGAAAATCGCCACTCGCTTCCAGGATACCGGAGGGAAGGAGGCTCTTTCCCTCCTGCAAGAGAGCCGTCTTGGCGCCCTTGTCCACCGCAATCCTCCCCACCGCTTGGGAGGCGAAGGCCAACCACCGCTTTCGGCTACCCATGCGATCCATTTCGGGCAGAAAGAGGGTCCCCACTTCCTTCCCCTCCATGATCTGACCCAGTATTCCCTCCACCCTTCCATCGGCTACAATGGTGGGAATGGAGGAGGCGCTGGCGACCTTGGCCGCCAAGAGCTTGGAACCCATCCCTCCCACGCTCACCGGATTCCTCGACCCCTCTGCCACCACCCTGAGCTCGGGCGTGATCTCCCGGACTAGCGGAATGAGGCGAGCACCTCTGTCCTGGTGCGGATCGGCGGTGTAGAAGCCTTCCGTATCAGTCAGGATGACCAGGAGATGGGCATCAACCAAACTGGCCACCAGGGCGGAAAGCTGGTCGTTGTCTCCGAACTTGATCTCCTCCACTGCCACCGTATCGTTTTCATTGATGATCGGAATCACCTTGAGATGCAGGAGGGTGAGAAGGGTATTGCGGGCATTCAGGTAGCGGGAACGATCGCGGACATCATCTTGGGTAAGCAGCACCTGGGCTACCGTCTGTCCCTGAAACTGGAAGGCCTCGTGGTAGGCCCACATCAGGCGACTCTGGCCCACCGCTGCCGCCGCTTGTTTAAGAGGAATATCGCGAGGCCTTTCCTTCAGCTTCAGCTGGGCCAAGCCAGCCAGAATGGCACCGGATGATACCAGAATAACCTCCCTTCCCGAATCGCGGAGAGCAGAAAGCTCAACTGCCAGACGGTGAATGCGGCATGGATCGAGGCGGAGCTGTCCGGCCGAGAGGACACTGGATCCCACCTTCACCACCACCCGCCGGGCGTTTCTTACGATCTCAATTCTCGATTCTCTATCCACCCGCTCCGGGGCAACCCTCATCTGCTCCATGCCCCTCCTCGTGCAGCTGCAGCATTCGGCGGAAATAAGACACCAACGGATCGAGTCCCTCCTTCTTGAGCGCGGAAATGAAAAAAAGGGGGATCTGATTGGTCTGGCAGAACTGCTGGAAGCGGTCTAGGGTGGAGGGGTCGCAGGGCAGATCGATCTTGTTACCCGCCACCAGATAGGGACGCTGCGTCAGTCGCGGATCGTAGCTGGAAAGTTCCCTCCGCAGGATATGGTAAGCTTCGACCGGATCGGGATCGGCGTACCGCGACACATCGATGACCTGGACCAGGACCCGAGTCCGCTCTATGTGGCGCAGAAACTCATTTCCCAGGCCTGCCCCCCGGGAGGCCCCCTCGATGATACCGGGGATATCGGCCACCACCACATATCGGCAATGGGCGCCGTTCAGCCAAACCACGCCCAGGTTGGGAGCCAGGGTCGTAAATGGGTAGGAATCGATGCGGGGGCGAGCGGCGGTGATTGCCGCCAGAAGGGTCGACTTCCCCGCATTGGGCAATCCCACCAGCCCTATCTCGGCAATGACTTTTAGCTCCAGAAGGAGCGCTCGTGCCTCTCCCTTTTGTCCCGGTTCGGCTACTCGCGGGACTTGTCGAGATGGGGTGGCGAAATGGGCATTGCCGCGCCCCCCCTTTCCCCCCTTCGCCACCAGAACCCTCTGTCCTGCTTCCTTCAGGTCGGCCAAGACCCAGCCGCTCTCCTCGTCGATGACCAATGTACCGCAGGGAACCCTGATGATCAGGTCGCTCCCATCCCGTCCATGCATCAGTTTTCCTCGACCGTGCCCTCCCCTCTCCGCACGGTAGTGTTGACGATACCTCTGATCTACCAAGGTGCGATAGGAAGGATCGGCCTCTATCCAGATCGAGCCGCCTCGACCCCCATCCCCTCCATCCGGCCCTCCCCGGGGGATTCCTTTCTCCCGGCGAAAGCTGATGCAACCGTTGCCTCCGTCGCCAGCCTTGACATAAATCTTCGCCCGATCTACGAACATAAATCAGCTGCCGCAGGAGGAGAGCGACAAAAAAATTCCCCCAGATCCCCCGCTTTAGGGCGAAGGGATGCTGGGGAACTGCATCCGAGCAAAATTGACAGCTTGCTAAACAGGTGTCGCCCTGCTATGGTTCAATACCATTTTCAGGCCGCAATTACGCTGACGAAGCGACCCAACTTGCCCCTCCTCTCTACCGACACCAATCCCGAGACCTTGGCAAAGAGGGTATCGTCGCTTCCCCTGCCCACATTGCGACCCGGTTTGATCTTCGTTCCCCGCTGGCGAACCAATATCGATCCGGCCGCCACCAACTGACCGGAGAAGGCCTTCATTCCGAGTCTCTTGGAATGGCTGTCCCGACCGTTGCGTGAGCTTCCTACCCCTTTCTTGTGTGCCATCCATATCCCCCCTACGCAGCCACGATCTGTTTAATTCGCAGGCGGGTCAACCACTGTCGGTGCCCCTGCTTGCGGCGATACTTCTTCCTCCTCCGAAACTTGAAGACGATGATCTTCTTTGCCCTTTTCTGCTCCGCGATCTGGGCGATGACCTTGGCCTCGGGAACCAGGGGAGTCCCGACCTTGACCTCCTGGTCATCGAAAACCATCAATACCCGATCCAGAACTACCTCTTCCCCGGCCTTGCCCGGTATCTTCTCTACCTCTACCAATTGTCCCGGACAGACTCGGTACTGCTTAGAACCCGATTGCACGATAGCGTACAATGTCTCCTCCTTTTGCAGTCCAGGTCCCTCTCTTTTTCTATCACAGAGGTCTTCCCTTGTCAATCTCCCTCGCCACCCCTCTTCTTTCCCCCCATTCTTCGATCTGGTAGGCGTCAGCGGGCATCGATTCCTGGGCGCAGAGGACGATCTCCCCGTTATAGGTGGACTGCAAGGTTGCGATCAGCTCGGCTTCCTCTGCTTTCAGCCATTCGATGATCTCCGGTCTAGCCCTGATGGCGATTCGCCGGGCCCCATTGCGGAACATCTTCCACTCCACTTCCCGCAGGATCTGAGCGGCCAGGTTCTGCGTAGACCTCACCCATCCCGTTCCCCCGCAGGCAGGACAAGGAACCCCCATGTGCACGCTCATGGCTGGCCGGACTCTCTTCCTCGTCATCTCGACCAGGCCTAGCTCGTTGAGAAAGAGGACATTGGTGGGAGAGCGGTCCGATTTCAACAGCTCTTTCAGCTCTTCCACCACCCTCTCCCGATTCTCCGGTCGGGCCATATCGATGTAATCTATGATTATGATCCCCCCCAGATCCCTGAGCCTCACCTGACGGGCAATCTCCCGGCTCGCCTCCAAGTTAGTCTTCAGAATCGTCTCCTCGAAGTCTTGCTTTCCCACGTATTTGCCGGTGTTGACATCGATGGATACCAGGGCCTCGGTCTCCTCGATGACTATGTATCCGCCGGATTTCAACCATACCTTTCTCCGCAGGGCCTTCTCGATCTCCTTTTCGATGCCGAAGGATTTGAAGATCGGCATCTCCTCGGTGTAGAGAAACATCCGAGACTTCAGGTCCGGCTGGAGCGAATCCACATATTCCAGGCATCTCTCGTACTCGGTAGGGGAATCTATGATGAAGTGAGAGACCTCGTCGCTGAAAATGTCCCTGATAACCCGAAAAATGAGGTCCAGATCCTGATGGACCAAGGCTGGGGCCGAGAGCCTCTCCGCCTTGGCCCGAATCCGCTGCCAGAGATGGCGGAGGAAGGCAAGATCAGCCTGGAACTCTGTTTCCCCCTTTCCCACCCCCACGGTGCGGACTATGAGCCCCTCGCCCAGCGGGTTGATGCGATCGATGATCTGGCGTAGCCGCGACCTCTCCTCCTCGTCGGTAATCTTGCGGGAAACACCTATCTGACGATCCAGGGGCATGTAGACCAAGTAGCGGCCGGGCAGGGTAATGTGAGAAGTTATGCGGGCCCCCTTGGTCCCCAAGGGTTCCCGGGCCACCTGAACCAGGATCTCCTGTCCCTCCTGCAGCAGTTCATCGATGGAAGCGGAGCTCCTTCGGGAAGGGAGGCGAGGGAGGGGCTTCTCCTCCTCTTCGCCCATCCCAGCTTCGGAATCCACCAGGGAGAGGATCCTCTCGTATTCCTCCAGGTCCTCGTATACATCCCGCACATACAGGAAGGCATCCCTGCCCAGGCCGATGTCCACGAAGGCCGCTTGCATTCCCGGCAGGATCTTGAGCACTTTCCCTTTGTAGATATTCCCCGCAATCCCCCGCGACTTGGAGCTCTCTGACAGAAGCTCTACCACCTGCCCGTCCTCCAACACCGCCACGCGCGTATCCACCAGGGATGCGTTGATGATGATCTCTCTTTTCATCGAACCCCAATACCTGACCGCTCCTAAAGCCTTTGGGGGGCCAAAGCCCCCCACCTCAGGTCAACTCTTTACGGCATATCCGCAAACGAAAAATTAACTCAGGCACCTTCCCTTCGTCAACATAATTCGCGAAGAAAGCGGCCATTACCACGGTAGGGGGAACGGTCCGCCCCGGTCCCAGCTTGATGGTAAGCCGCCAGCACAGGGGGGAGGTACCCTCCTGCCGATGGAAATCGACGATCAGCGGCTTCAGGTCTATACTCGTTTCTTCCTTGCCCCGGCGCCGTGAGGTGACCGTAATGGTCTCCTGTTCCAAGAAGGAGGCCACGGAAGCAGGGGAAAGAAGGGCGGCGGGGAGCTGCAAACGGGAGCCCGCCTCCTCGCCCTGGTCCCATATAATCTCATAAAGAGCCCGGCTCAAAGTCTTTTCCAGGGGAGGAGCCGATAGGGGGACCCACTTTGCCTTCCCTATCCGAAGCCCCGAGGGTAGGCTCCGATTCAGGCGCTCCACCACCGTGGGGATGGGGCATTCCCTTTCCAGCTCCATCTCCCCCCACTCCTGTTCCCCGCAGATGCCAACTGGAAGGGCCCAGGCAAGGGAGATCCGGGGTTGGGGGTGAAATCCTCGCGAATACCCAATGGGGATACTGGCGCGCCGAGCGGCTCGGGAAAAGGTACGTAGAATCTCCAGATGGGAGAGGTAGCGCGCTTCCTCTCCCTTTTGAAATTGAAAGCGTAGGCGAAAGCGGGCCGGGGGATTTTCCATTCCCGACTCATTCTGGTAACAGATCTCTTGGCCGCCTTCCCCCCTCTCCTTCTTCTCCTGACCTTCGAGGGCCGGCGAGCCGCCCCCAACCCTGATCTGAGAATAGATATTACTGGAACATGTGAAGTTGCAGGGCCGACAGTCTAGGCCGCATTGAAGGCATCCTTCTACCCGGCAATTGGGGCTGATCTCCCCTCTTCTGGCCCGAAGGTATTCGCGGACCAGGAACTCTTTGCTCAAGCCGGTGGAGATATGATCCCAGGGAAGTCGATCGGAGAGATCGAAGCGCCGGTAGCTGTAGGAAAAGAGGTCGACCTCTGCTCGAGAGAAGGCCTCTTGCCATAGGTCGAAGCGCAACCTCTCGGTCCACTCGTCGAAGCGGCAACCGAGAAGTTGGGCCTGAACCAGGGGACCCGCCAGGAGACGGTCCCCGCGAGAAAAAGCCCCCTCCAGCAGGCTCATCTCCGGCGACTGCCATTTCACGCTAAGAGAGCCCCTCGGCAACCTATCGCGGAGAAACTTCATCTTCTCCCTGATCTCCTCCAGCGGGATCATGCCCGTCCATTGAAAAGGGGTATGAGGCTTGGGGATGAAGGGGGAGAGGCTGACTGCCAAATGAAATCTGCGGTTGCCCTCTCTCTTGCCTACCCGCACTGCCTCCCGGCAGAGGCGCACTATCTCCTCGAGATCATCCTCCCTCTCCTCCGGTAAGCCCACCATGAAATAGAACTTCATCCCCTCCCAGCCCGCAGCCGCCGCCACCCTGGCAGCCCTGAGCACCGATTCCTCGTCTAGGCCTTTGTTGATCACATCTCGTAGCCGCTGACTGCCCGCTTCCGGGGCCAGGGTGAGCCCTGTCCTGCGCACCCTCTTGATCTGCTGGAGAAGGGAAGGCCTCAGGCCCTCCACCCGAAGGGAGGGCAGGGAAAGGGAGACTCGTTGCTTATCTAGGTCTTCCATGACCAGAGGAAGCAGATCTTCCAGGCAACTATACTCGGTGGTGTTGAGGGAGAAGAGGGATATCTCCTCGTATCCGGTTTCCCTCAGGGACCGACGTATCAGGTCCAGCACCTGTTCGGGCGAGCGCTCCCGCACCGGTCGATAGACCATCCCTGCCTGACAGAACCGGCATCCCTGGCTGCAACCCCTGCTTACCTCGATGGTCAGGCGATCATGAACTATCTCCAAAAAAGGGACTACGAAGCCGGTAGGGTGGGGAGCGGAATCCAGATCAGGGATGAGCCGCTTGACGATCTTCAGCCCCGAGGAGGGAAGGTGCAGAGCCGGGCAATACATCCCCGGATAGCGGGCCAGCCTTTCCAGGAGATCTATCTTGCTTTTGCCCGTTCCCACCCATGCCAGGGCCTCCCGGGCAATCTCCAGGATGGCGTCCTCTCCATCTCCTATCACGAATAGGTCGATGAACTCGGCCAACGGTTCGGGGTTGAATGCCCCCGGCCCTCCAGCAATCACCAGTGGATGCTCCTCTCCCCGCTCTTCCCGCCGCCAGGGGATTCCGGCCAGCTCCAACATGGTCAGGATATTGGTATAGCAAAGCTCGTACTGGAGGGTGAAGCCCAAGATGTGGAAACAGGAAAGGGGGGTTCCCGATTCTTGGCTGCACAAGGGGATCCCCTCCCGGCGCATCAGTTCCTCGGCATCTACCCAAGGAGCGAAGGCCCGTTCTGCTTGGATCTCAGGCTGGGAGTTGAGGAGATGATAGAGGATCTTGAGCCCCAGATGCGACATCCCGATCTCGTAAGTATCCGGGAAGGCAAGGGCTACCTTCAACCGAACCGACGACGGATCTTTGTGGACAGCATTGGGCTCGTTTCCCAAATAGCGGGATGGCTTGCTCAGCCGCGATAGGATCCAATGGAGGCCCGCAACCAAGAACTTCTCCCCCTTCCCTCACAAAGGCATGGAAAAGAAAAAAGGAGGGAATGATCTCCATTCCCTCCCGCGGTAGTTGAAGATTTCTTCTCGTTAGCTCTTATTCGGAGTGCGATCCTCGCGAGGGGGAAGATGGGGCCTCTTCTCCTGTTTTCTTCTTGGACCCGTTCCCGCCGCCCTTCTCGGCTTCCATCCCCTTCTTCCGATCCGGGGTCGGGAACTCGTTTACATACCATCCCCCTCCCTTGAAAACCAAAGCAGGCGGGCAAATGAGCCTCTGGACCGGGGCAGAACAGCGAGGACACTCTTGGATAGGGGGATCGGAAAACTTCTGCAAGACCTCGAAGGTATGTTCGCAGCTCCGACATTGATATTCGTAAATGGGCATATTCTTGCTCACCTCCAAAAGATCGGATCGGAAATTAAAAGGACAATGCCGATGGGAAAGGGATAAGAACCATGCATCTCTTGCTTTCCTTCTCTTTTCGTTTCCTCCGGTCTCCTCACAGGCACGGTAGACCGATGTCCGCCTGGTTCCCGCCTGGTTCAATCGTAGACGATGATCACCCTGGATTTCTCCAGGAAGTTGGAGACCGTGACGGCCGCCCTTATCATGGAGGCATCCGAATCGGGGATGACCACATCCGTCCTCTCCTTTCCGCTCGCCCGGATTCCCTTCACCAACAAGGGCCTATCGGTGACCCGGACGTTGCGCTGGGCCGCCGAGACATCCTTGGCATATCCGACCAACCCCTGTTCCACCGCCACCTCCCGTTTCACCTGGCGAATGCTGTATATCTCCCCTTCCCGCTCGTCCAGGATCCGAGGAAGCAGGGCTGGCTTCACCCCCAGCCCCCGAGCATCGACTACCAGACCGGTTGCGATGATAGGGGCGGAGGCAGGGACGGGAGGGGCCTTGGCGATTGCCTCCTCCGAGCCTACTGGACTTCGCTCTTGCTTCCTTTGTCCAGGAGTGGGGGGAGGAGACAGTAACTCCGTCCCTGACTGGCTCGGTCCGCTAGGAACAGACTTCGCCTCCCCCGCCACCTTCCCTTCCGGGGCAGAAACTGAAACCGACGAGAGCAGCGGTTTGGATGCTATCGCGCCAGCAGATTCGGGGGGAGCCTTTCTCCCTTCACCAGCGTCCACCGGCTTGGCCTCCTCTGGGGAGCGCTTCGTCTCCGCTCCTCCTGCCCCCTCGATCCGCGTCGAAACCGCCCTCTCTTGGCCGGAGGGAGCCGCAGCCACCGATATGGATCCCGCTTCCGCAGTAGAGGCGGGCAAGGGTGGTGTCGAGGGGAAAAGGGAGGGTGGAATCAGGAGCGATACCAATTCACCTGCCAACCGAACCCCTACCGTCACCTCTATCGATCCGTCCGAAAAGTATCGCGTCTGCATTACCTGCGATCCCCGGAGGATCCCACTCACCTGCGTGCGGATGAGGTCGCTGCTGACGATGAAGTTCTCCACCGTGGTATTAGAATCGATCCTCACTCCCTTGAGGACCTCCAGCAGATTGCGACGAGCCACGGTAATGGCCGCCCGCTGGGTCATCGCGCGCGCCTGAGCCGGATTCTTCACCTCTCTTGGTGGTGCCCCGATACCGCTGGCAGTGACCAGACCCTGCGTCCAGTTCACCCTACCTTGGCCTATGTGCTCCGTGACATCGGCTGCGCTCGGAACCTGCGGGTTTGAAAGGAGCCCCAGGCAGAGGCAAGTGGAGACCACCAAGAAAACAAACCGGCCCTCCCCCCCCTCTCTCATGATCGGCCTCACTTTTGATTGTTGCAGATCCCGGCCGGAGATTTCGAGAGCCTTCGCTCTCTCCGTTCCCTGCCGCTTTCGTTTCCTTTGCCCTTGATTCCTGCTTAAAATTAGGCCATCTTGGCTCCCCTGTCAAGGCATTTGTACCCCTCCCCAGGCGATTGGCCTTGACAGTCGCGGAAAAGGAGTGTATAAGCAACGCCAGCTTGGGTGGTAGTTCCTACCTTAGTACTTAGGAGGGGGTCATGGGAATAAAGGTCGGTATCAATGGGTTTGGCAGGATCGGAAGGAATGTGCTGCGCGCCTCCTTGGACTCTTCGGACCTCGAGTTCGTCGCGGTCAATGACATAACCGACGCCCGCACCTTGGCCCATCTGCTCAAGTACGACTCCATCCATGGAATTCTCCCCTCCCCGGTAGAGGCGAAGGACGATTCCATCCTGGTGGCGGGAAAGGAAATCCGCGTCCTCTCCATCAAGGATCCGGCTGCCCTTCCCTGGCGGGAGCTGGGAGTGGAGGTGGTGGTGGAATCCACGGGAAAGTTCCGAGACCAGGCCAGTTGCAGAAAACATATCGCAGCTGGGGCCAAGAAGGTGATCATCTCGGCACCGGGCAAGGACCCTGACATCACCATTGTCCTGGGAGTCAACGAAAAGGAATATGATCCCGCCTCCCATCACATAATATCCAACGCCTCCTGCACCACCAACTGCCTCGCTCCGGTGGCCAAGGTACTGCTCGAGTCCTTTGGCATTCGCCACGGCTTCATGACCACTGTCCACTCTTATACCAATGACCAGCAGATCCTCGATCTACCCCACAAGGACCTGCGCCGGGCCCGGGCAGCGGCCATCTCCCAGATTCCCACCACCACCGGAGCGGCCTCGGCCCTGGGATTGGTCATACCCGAGCTCAAGGGAAAGCTGGACGGCACCTCCATCCGGGTCCCCACTCCCAATGTCTCCCTGGTGGTACTGGTGACGGAGACCGAGAAGGAAACCACGGTGGAGGCGGTGAACAGGGCCTTTCAAGAGGCTGCCCTGGGAAGACTGAAGGGTTAACTCGCTTAAACAGAGGAACCCCTGGTTTCGGTGGATTTCCTCGGCAATCCTCACTCTGCCATAGTGGATGGGACATCCACGGCGGTAGTGGACCGGAATCTGGTAACCGTGCTGGCCTGGTACGACAACGAGTGGGGATATTCCTGCCGGCTAAGAGACCTGATCCGCTTCCTCTATTCCCGCAGTTAGGAGCGCGGCATGCAGAAGCTCACCATCGATCGATTAGAGCTCAAAGGAAAAAGGGTGCTGCTACGGGTGGACTTCAATGTCCCCCTCGACAAGTCCCTCCGGGTCTCGGATGACACCCGCATCAGGGCTGCCCTGCCCACCATCAGGTATGCCATGGATAAGGGCGCCAAGGTCATCCTCATCTCCCACCTGGGGCGCCCCCAAGGAAAGGTGATCCCCGAGATGAGCCTGCGGCCGGTAGCGGTGCGGCTTTCGGAGCTACTGGGAAAAGAGGTAAGGATGGCCGAGGACTGCGTGGGAGAGAAGGTCAAAGCCGAAATCGAGCGAATGAAGGAGGGGGAGGTGCTCCTCCTGGAGAACTGCCGGTTCCATAAGGAGGAGGAGGAGAACGATCCGGCCTTCTCCCGTGCTTTGGCGGAGCTGGCAGACATTTATGTCAACGACGCTTTCGGGACCGCTCATCGGGCCCATGCCTCCACCGTGGGAGTGACCCGATTTCTCCCAGTAGCCGCTGCCGGATTTCTCATGCAGAAGGAGATCCGGTACCTGCGCGATGCGATCCAGCGACCCGAAAGACCGTTCGTGGCCATTCTCGGCGGCGCCAAGGTATCCGACAAGATCGGCGTGATCAGAACCCTGATGACCAAGCTGGACTCCCCGCTCATCGGGGGGGCCATGGCCTACACCTTCGAGAAGGCCCAGGGTCTGGCGGTAGGATCTTCGCGAGTGGAGGAGGACAAGATAGCACTGGCTCGAGAGCTCTTGCAGGATGCTTCCGCCCGGGGCTTGAGGCTCCTCTTGCCTCAAGATCATGTGGTCGCGCCCACAGCGGAACCAGGTGCTCCTACCCAGGTGGTGGCCAGCGGTTCGATTCCGGAGGGATGGAAGGGATTGGATATCGGCCCCCGAACTATCGAGGCCTACGGTGCCGAGATCGCCCGAGCCCGGACCATCTTCTGGAATGGACCCTTGGGCGTATTCGAGGTTGAACCCTTCAGCCGCGGCACATTGGCCATAGCGCGGGCAATCGCGGCTTCTACAGCCACCTCCATCGTGGGGGGAGGAGACTCAGCGGCCGCAGTGACCCAGGCAGGGGTGGCGGAGGCAATCACCCATATCTCCACCGGAGGCGGGGCCTCCCTCGAATTTCTAGAGGGAATCGAGTTGCCGGGCCTGGCAGCCCTGAACGATGTGGAGGAGGCGCAGCCGCAGCCACCAAGCTGCTTCGATCCCGGATAAGGAAGGGATGAGAGGGTAAGAAGGGTGACGATGCGCAAGCCGCTGATAGCCGGAAATTGGAAGATGAACAAGACCATCCCCGAGGCCGTTGCTTTGATCCGAGAGCTGTTGATCCGGTGCCGGCAGATAGCGGACTGGCCGGATGTGGAGGTGGTGGTTTGTCCCCCCTTTACCGCCCTCCATGCCGTTTCTCAGGAGCTCCAGGGGTCCCTTATCGGGTTGGGGGCTCAGAACCTTCACTGGGAAGCCAGCGGGGCCTATACCGGAGAGATCTCCGCTTCCATGCTCAGGGATGCCGGATGCCAATATGTAATCCTGGGGCACTCGGAGAGAAGGCAATACTTCCGGGAGACGGACCTTGAGGTGAGCAAGAAGATCAGGGCGGCCGAGTCGCAGGGATTGGTACCCATCGTATGCATGGGAGAGACGCTGGCGGAGCGAGAGGATAACCGCACCTTGTCGGTTATCGAAGGGCAGCTCCGCGGTTGCCTTGGCGATTGGGATCATGCCGGCAACCGCCCCCTGGTCATAGCCTACGAGCCAGTCTGGGCCATCGGAACGGGAAGGAACGCTACGCCGGAGCAGGCCAACGAAGTCCATACCTTCATCCGGGGCCTGCTTCGCCACCTGTTCGGAGAGTCGGTAAGCTCGCAGGCCCGCATCCTCTATGGTGGATCGGTCAACCCCGGCAATATAGAATCGTTGCTGGAACAGCCGGAACTGGACGGAGCTTTGGTGGGAGGGGCGAGCCTGGAGGTGGAATCATTCGTCCCGATCATCGAGGCGACCGTCAGGAAAAAACGCTGCTTCATAGGAGGATGAGATGTACCTGGCACTGGCCATTCTGCACCTGATTATATGCTTTTTCTTGATTTTGGTAGTATTGCTGCAAACGGGCAAGGGGGCCCAGATGGGAAGCGCCTTTGGTAGCGGGGCCAGCCAGACCATTTTCGGTACCCGAGGCACCACTACCTTCCTGGCCAAGCTGACCACGGCCGCAGCCATCATCTTCATGCTCACCTCGCTTTCCCTGGCCATGATCTCCTCCCAGCGATCCGCCGCCTCCATCGTCCGAGAGCGACCAGCCCCTTCCACCACCCAGCAGAGCTCCACTCCCCCCCCGTCCCCGCCTGCTTCTCCTGCCCCCGCCCCTGCTGCACCATCGGCTCCCGCTGCCCGTTAGGCCCTCTCATGCCTTTACCTTGGTATAGCCAGCCGAGGGCCTGGCCTCGCTGGGTCTCCCTCCTTTTGGCGGCCGGCCTCGTCCTCTCCTGTGCCCGGGGAGAGTCTCCGCCGGGCCGGACAGAGGTCGACTATTCGCGTCCCGGGAAACCAGCCTACGGGGATACGATCGTGCTGGCCTCTATCGGGGATGCCAGCAGCATGATTCCCAATATCACCGGCGACTCCGCCTCCCATGAAATTGCCAGCTTCATCTATAACGGGCTGGTGAAGTACGACAAGGATTACAACATAGTGGGGGATCTGGCCGAGTCCTGGGAGATCTCTCCCGACGAGCTCTCCATCACCTTCCATCTGCGCAAAGGGGTGAGATGGCACGATGGCGTGGAATTCACCGCCGAGGATGTCCTCTTCACTTATCGTCTGATGATAGATCCCCGCACCCCTACACCCTATTCCGGCGACTTCCTGCTGGTAAAATCGGCCCAGGTCCTGGGCCGCTATACCTTCCGGGTGACCTATCCCAAGCCTTTCGCCCCTGCCCTCATGAGCTGGGGGATGTGGATCTTGCCCAAGCATCTCCTGGAGGGAAAGGATGTCCGCGAGAGTCCGCTCAACCGCCATCCAGTGGGTACCGGACCTTACCTCTTCCGCGAGTGGAAGACCGGCGAGATGATCTTGCTGGAAGCCAATCCGGACTACTTCGAGGGGCGGCCCTACATCCAGCGCATCCTCTACCGCATCATTCCCGATTCGGCGACCCTCTTCTTGGAGCTCAAAGCCGGGGGCGTGGATTGGACCAGTCTATCTCCCCTCCAGTACACCAGGCAAACGGGGGATGCCGGTTTTCAAAAACAGTTCCGCAAGTATAGTTACCTGGCCAACGCCTACACCTATCTGGGCTTCAACCTCAAGGACCCAAGATTCGCCGATGTTAGGGTGAGACAGGCGCTGGCCTACGCCATCGACAAGCAGGAGATAATAAAGGTGGTGCTGCTGGGATTAGGTGAGGAGGCCACCGGACCCTACAAGCCGGATACCTGGGTCTACAATCCCCGGGTAAAGCGATATCCCTACGATCCGGAAAGGGCCAGATCCCTGCTGGCGCAGGCAGGATGGAAGGATACGGATGGAGACGGGATCCTGGATAAGGAAGGGCGGCCATTCCGCTTCACCATCCTCACCAACCAGGGAAACGAGCAAAGGAAGATGACCGCCGAAATCATCCAGAAAAGGCTTTCCCAGATCGGGATTCAGGTGGATATCCGGATCGCAGAGTGGGCCTCCTTCATCAACTATTTCATAAAAAACCGCCGCTTCGAGACGGTAATCCTGGGATGGACCACCGGCCAGGATCCAGACCTATACGACATCTGGCATTCGAGCAAGACCCTACCCGATGAGTTCAACTTCATCTCTTATCGCAACCCCCAGGTAGACAAGCTCATGGTGCAGGGGAGGCACACCTTCGACCGCCGTGTTCGCAAGGCTTGCTACGACCGGATCCAGGAGATCCTGGCCGAGGAGTGTCCTTACATCTTTCTATATGTTCCCTACTCATTGTCGGTCATCCACGCCCGGTTCAAGGGAATCCAGCCGGCGCCTGCCGGTATCTCTTACAATTTCATCCGCTGGTATGTCCCCCGGGAACAACAGCGTTATCACCCTTAGACTTCCATGCTCCTCTACATTCTGAGAAGGATCGTTCTCTCCATACCCCTTTTGATCGGCATCACCCTCATCTCCTTCCTGGTGATCCACCTGGCCCCGGGAGAACCCACTGGCATCCACACCGATCTTAATCCCCGAGTTACCGCCGCCTCCAAGGCTCAACTGCGCCACCTTTATGGCCTGGACGAACCGCTGCCCATCCAGTACCTGAAATGGGCGTGGAGATCGGCTCGTCTGGACTTCGGACGTTCCTTTTCTCCCGACGGCAGAAAGGTCACCGAGAAGATTGGCGAGAGGATTCCGGTTACCCTCTTTCTCAGCCTCCTGGAAATGCTGGTCATAGTGGCCATAGCCCTCCCCATCGGTATCCTCTCCGCCACCCGACAGTATTCCTTTTTCGACAAAGCCACCACCATCTTCGTCTTCATCGGCTTTGCCATCCCGACCTTCTGGCTGGCACTTCTCTGCATGAATCTCTTCGGAGTCCATCTGGGATGGCTTCCTCTCTCCGGTCTCAAATCCATGGATTATTCCTCCCTTTCCTGGGGGGGGAAGCTCCTCGATCGGATAAGACATTTGCTCTTGCCGGTCCTGGTCGGCTCCTTTGGGGGGCTGGCCGGCTTCTCCCGCTACATGCGCTCTACCATGCTGGAGGTGATTCGCCAGGATTACATCCGCACTGCCCGCGCCAAGGGATTGCCGGAGAGGATGGTAATCTACCACCATGCCCTTCGCAACGCCCTGCTGCCGGTAGTGACCATCTTGGGCCTTTCGGTTCCCGGGCTCATCGGTGGAGGAGTCATCTTCGAGACCATATTCGCCATCCCGGGCATGGGACAGCTCTTCTACGGCAGCGTCATGGCCCGGGATTATCCAGTCATCATGGGGATACTGGTGATCGGCGCCGTCCTCACCCTCCTGGGAAATCTGCTCGCTGACATCTGCTATGCCTTGGTAGATCCCAGGATAAGGCTTTCCAAGGAGCGATGAGGGGGCTCTTGGGGATGGCCTGGGAAAGGGCAGAGGGAAGGAGGGGAAGATGAAGAGCGAGGCCAGAGGTTCCTCCAGCTCCGGCCGAGCACGGTCGTTCTGGAGCCAGTTTCGCCGCAACCGACTGGCGCTGGGCGGAGCCTTCCTGGTGGCCCTTCTTTTTCTGGTAGCCTTGCTGGCCCCGGCACTCTCCCCTTACGATCCCACGGAGATCGATCCCGAACATATCCTCTCCCCTCCTCACCCTAACCACTGGCTGGGAACCGACCGACTGGGCAGAGATGTGCTCTCCCGCATGATCTGGGGTTCCCGGATATCGCTTCTGGTAGGCTTCGTATCGGTGGGAATCTCCACCGCCATCGGTATACTGCTGGGGGCACTGGCAGGATATTACGGCCGGTGGGTGGACGCATTGATCATGCGTTTCGTCGATCTGATGCTCTGCTTCCCCACCTTCTTCCTTATCCTGGCGGTAATCGCCTTCCTCGAGCCCTCGATCTGGAACATAATGGTCGTCATCGGAGCTACGGGGTGGATGGGGGTGGCGAGGCTGGTGCGGGCAGAGTTCTTGAGCCTCAAGGAGAGGGAGTTCGTGATCAGTGCCCGGGCCTTGGGGGCTTCCGACCTCCGCATCATCTTCCGGCACCTTTTGCCCAACGCCCTGGCCCCGGTATTGGTTTCGGCGACGCTCGGCGTAGCGGGGGCCATCCTCACCGAATCGGCCCTCAGTTTCCTGGGGATCGGAATCCAACCCCCCACCCCTTCCTGGGGAAACATCCTCACCGGGGGCAAGGACAACCTGGAGATCGCCTGGTGGCTCTCTCTCTTCCCCGGCCTAGCCATCCTCCTCACCGTGCTGGGATACAATCTCCTGGGGGAGGGAATAAGGGACGCCCTCGACCCCAGGCTCAGGGAGAGATAGGGAAATTGCCTCCGGTCCTGGGTGCCGGGCCGCTCGCTTCCTTCACCCTCCTTGCCTCGGCCTGCAGGAGCGGGTAGAGTTCTTCTACCCTCCTTCTCGTCTGCTCCAGCGGCCCGGAGTTGTCGATCACATAATCGGCCTCTTCTACCTTACGGGAAAGGGGCATCTGGGCCCGGATCCGCTGCAGGGCCTGCCTGCGGCTTAGCCCTTTATCTTCCAGCCTTTTCACCTGTTGCTCTTCTGTCGCCGTTACTACTAGGAGACGATGGAAGCGGGCTCGCGATCCCACCTCGAGAAGCAGCGCCTCTTCCACCACCGCCACCTCTACCTGGCGGGAGCGTTCCCACTCCTGCAGGATTTCCTCTTCGCGGGCAATGATGGGCGGATGCATGATCCTCTCCAGGATCTCTCTCTTTTCGGGGTGGGAGAAAACCAGCTCCCCCAGCCGAGCTCGATCTATGCTCCCGTCCGCCTTCAGGATGCACGGCCCGAAGGCCTCCACGATCTGCTTGCAGATTGCACCGCCGGGGCGCTGTAGCTCGCGGGCAATGGCATCTGCGTCTATTACCCGGGCTCCCAGATCGGCCAACATCCTCGCCACTGTGCTCTTGCCGGTGGCGATCCCCCCGGTCAACCCCACCCTTAGCATTGGCCTCTGTCCCTTCTTGCTCCCCTGCTCTCTTCCCAGAATGGATGGAGACGAGGACTATGCTGCCGCTATGGGTGGGCCTCCCGCCAGTTCTTGCCCACTCCGATGTCCACCCGAATGGGTACCTTGAGCTGGGTTACCTTTTCCATCTCCTCCCGGACCATGACCTCCACCGCCGGAACCTCCCTCTCGGCACCTCCAGGATGAGCTCATCGTGAACCTGAAGGATCATCTTGGCCCGATAGCCCTCCCCGCTCAGGCGGCTATGGATAGCCACCATTGCCTTCTTGATCAAGTCGGCGGCACTGCCCTGAATGGGGGTATTGACGGCCATCCTTTCCCCCAATTGCCGGGTCATGGCGTCGCGGCTGTGCAGGTGGGGGATGGGTCGGCGGCGCCCGAACATGGTGGTGACCGCTCCGGAGGCCCGGGCCTCCTCCAATAGCCTATTCAGGAACTCCTTCACCCCTGCGTAGGAGGTGAAGTACTCGTCGATGTACCTCTTCGCCTCCTCTTGCGACACGCCCAGCTCGGTGGAAAGGCCGTAAGGGCTCATCCCATAAATGATCCCGAAGTTGATGGTCTTGGCCATCCTCCGCTGGTCCGAATCGACTTGCTCCCTAGGGATTCCAAAAATACGGGCTGCCGTCTCCCGGTGAATGTCCTCTCCCCGCTGGAAAGAGGTAATCAAGACCTGGTCACCCGAGAGGTGGGCGAGGATGCGTAGCTCGATCTGCGAATAGTCAGCAGATAGAAGCAACCATCCCTCCTCGGCGATGAAGGCCTCTCGGATCCGCCTTCCCATCTCGGTCCGAACCGGGATGTTTTGGAGGTTGGGTTCGCTGCTGGAGAGCCTTCCGGTGGCGGTCACTGTCTGGTTGAAGGTGGTATGAATCCTTCCCGTCTCGGGATTCATCAGGCGAGGAAGCACATCCAGATAGGTGGACTTGAGCTTGGCCAGGCTCCGGTACTGGAGGATGCGCGCCGGAAGCGGATGTATCAGCGCCAACTGCTCCAGGACCTCCACATCGGTGGAGAATCCGGTCTTGGTTTTTCGCAGGGGAGGGAGGCCCAACCGTCGAAAGAGCACCTCCGAGAGCTGCTTGGGGGAGTTGATGTTGAACTCACCCTTGGCCAGCTCGAAGATATCGCTGGAGAGAGCCATCATCTCCCTTTCCAAGTCCTGGGACATCTGCTGGAGGGGCTCCACTGCTACCTTGAAACCGTTCCTTTCCATCGCTGCCAGCACCGAAATCAGCGGCATCTCCACCCCGCAGTAAAGATCTTCCAGACCCCACTCCCGGAGGGAGTTCTGGAGAAGCGGTACCAGTTGCAGCACCGCCTCGGCGCGAACACAGGAGGCTCGCCAGGCCTCCCCTGCCGCTCCTTTCTCCGCTCCTGGACCGAGGCGGCGACCCAGATATCCCAGGGCCAGATCCTCCAGGGGATGAGCCGTCTTGTTGGGATTGAGTAGATAGGACGCTACCATGGTATCGAAGGCGAGACCATCCAGCTTTACCCCCGCCCTCCCCAAAAGGACCAAAGCTGACTTCAGGTCGTGGCCGTACTTCTTCGGCCTGGAGCCTTCCAGGATCGACTTCATCCTGTGCAAGACCTGGTCAGCCAGCAGCTTTCCGGTGGCCTGGGGACCCACCGAAGCAAGAGGAAGATAGTAGGCCTGGCCCGATGCCATGGCCAAAGATATCCCCCGCAGCTCGGCCCGCATCGGCTCCCGACCAGAAGCCTCTACTTCCAGGCCGAACGCCTCCGCTTCTTTCAAACGAGCTAGGAGGGCCGCAAGCTCCGTTTCCTCCTGGACGATCTGCCAAGTCCCTTCCGGAGTAGGAACCGCGGGGGCGAGTTCCTGCAACAGATGGTAGAACTCCAGTTCCCGCAACAGGTCGGTCAGCATCCTCCAGTCGGGATCGCGCCGCTTCAGCTCTTCCCAGTCTATCGTGAGGGGGAGATCCGTTCGCAGCGTGGCCAACTGGCGACTGAGGAGCGCCAGATCCAGGTATCGCTCCAGATTCTCTTTCAACTTCCGACGCTCCAGATGAGGCAGGGCCTCTCTCAGGGCCTCGATGCTGCCGTACTCCCGAATGAGGGAAGAGGCCGTCTTCTCTCCGATCCCAGGAACCCCAGGGATGTTATCCGAGGCGTCTCCCATCAGGCCCATTATCTCCACCACCTTATCCGGATCCACCCCAAACCTTCTTCTCACTTCTTCCTCTCCCACCACCACCTCCCGCATGGAGTCGTAGACACGCACCGAGGGGCCCACTAACTGGAGCACATCCTTGTCCCCCGTGACCAGAGTAACCTGAAATCCCTTCTCTTTCCCCCGAGTGGCCAGGGTGGCCAGGATATCGTCCGCCTCGTAACCCTCCATCATCAAGAGGGGGAGGCGGAAGGCCTCCACCAGGCGGAAGATGTAAGGAAGCTGCAGGGAAAGGGCATCCGGCATCGGCGGCCGATGGATCTTGTATTCCTCATAAACGCCATGACGATGGGTCTTGCCCTTGTGGTCGAAGGCCACGGCTACATAATCCGGGTCCTTTTCCCTCAAGACCTTGAGCAGCATCTGGGTAAATCCCAGAATCGCATTGGTGGGCTGACCGCGGGAGTTGGAAAGATAAGGCAGGGCGTGAAAGGCACGGTAAAGGTAGGAGTTGCCGTCGATGAGGTAGAGGGTGGAAGCGGTCATGAGGATGGGTAGAGCGGAAGCTGGAGCTCCACCGTGGTCCCTGCCCCGGGTTCGCTCCAGATCCTCATCCGCCCCTGGTGTGCCTCCACTATTCCCTTGGCCACCGCCAGGCCCAGGCCCAGGCCGGAGCTGGAGCGGGTGATGCTCATGTCCGCTTGGGTAAATGGTTTCAGCAGTTCCGATAGTCGGTCTTCGGGGATCTCCCCTAGCGAGTTCTGGATCCGGAGCAAGAACCTACCCTCCCCCCTCGCGACCTCCCCTTCCACCCGCACCGTCCCTCCTCGTCCGTTGAACTTTACGGCGTTTTCCACCAGGTTGAAGAGGGCGAGCTTCATCTTCTCCCGATCGACCGGCACCGGGGCAAGATAGGAAGCAAAGGACCTCTGGAAGCTCACCTCCTTCTCCTTGGCTTTCTCCTCCAGTTGGCCCTGCAGCTCCTCTATCAGGGAGGGAAGGTCGACTTCCTCCCTTCGCAATCGAATCCGATCTGCGCTCAAGGCCACGAATTCCAGGAGGTTGGAAACCATTCGATTCAGACACATCGAGCTCTCGCGGATGGCCTTGAGGGCCTCTGCCAGCAGGGGAGTCCGGTCTAATGGCATCTCCGATGAGACCAGATCCACCCACCCGCAGATGACGGTGAGGGGGGTTCGAAACTCGTGGGAAATGGCCCGCAACAGGTTCATCTTGATCCGGTCTACCTCTGCCAACCGGCGGTTGAGCTCTTGAAGCTGGACATTCTCGGCCTGCAGCTTCTGGTGCTCCAAACCCCGCTTCACCGCCCGCATTATCTCGTCCAGCTTGAAGGGCTTCAGGACATAGTCGTAGGCCCCACCCTTGAGGGCCTTGACCGCTGTCTCCACCGTCCCGAATCCGGTCATGAGCACCACCACCAGATCTGGTTGGACTCGCCGGGCCTCTTCCATGAGCTGGATCCCGTTCATCTTGGGCATCATCAGGTCGGTGAGGAGCAGATGAAATGCCTCCTCTTTCAGGAGCTGGAGGGCCTCGGGACCATCGCTGGCCACGGAGACCTCGAAGCCCTCGGACTGAAAAGCGATCTGAAGTGGCGCCCGGAGGCTCTCTTCGTCATCCACTATCAGTATCCTCTCCTTCCTCTCCTTCATCCCGCTCCCTCCTCCATCGCCCCCACCGCCTCGCCCACATCCTCTTCCTCCACTTGGGTGGGAAGGGTAAAGGTGAAGAGGCTTCCCTTTCCCAGCTCGCTCTCCACGGATATGACCCCCCGGTGGTTTTCGATGATGCGACGAACCACGCTGAGGCCCAATCCGGTGCCTTCTCCTGCCGGTTTGGTGGTGAAGAAGGGATCGAAGATTCGGGGAAGCAGCTCCGGGGCGATCCCCGAACCGGTATCCTGCACCGCAACCTCCAGAAAGGGACCCGGCCCCTTCTTGGCGCGAATGCGAATGCAGCCTCCCTCGGGCATGGACTGAGCGGCATTCAGCATCAGGTTGACCAGAACCTGCTCCAGTTGCCGATGATTTCCCCGCACCGGGGGCAGGTTCTCCTCGATCTCCCGTTCGATGCGAATATCGCGAAAGAGGGAATGTCCCTTCAGGATACCCAGAGAGCCGCTGATAACCTCTTCCACCCGGACGGGCCGCAGGCTCCCCGAGGCGGGCCGGGAAAAATCCAACAGGTTCCTCACGATCCTGGCGATGCGCTCCACATTCTCTTCCATCGCCTGCAAATACCGTTCCGCCTCTTCGTCCAACCTCGAACTTCGTCGGAGCAGCTCGCTGTACAGGGAGAGGGAGGCGAGGGGATTGTTGATCTCGTGGGCCACCCCGGCCGCCAATTGCCCCAGCGAGGCCAACTTCTCCCGTTGCACCACCTGGTGCTCCATCCATTTCTTATCGGTTATATCTTTCAGCCAATGGATCACCAGGCCGGCCTCCTCCTGCTCGGGAGAAACAGGGAAGGCCGATACCTGCCAAATCTTCTTCTCGCCGTGAGGGCCCAGCTCCTCTCTCTCTTGTCCTGCCCCCCTCTTTTGCGCCAGGACCTCGGGCACCAGGCAGTCCGAACAAGGCTGGGACCGCCCGCGCAACACCTGATAACAGGTGAGACCCACCAGCGACTGGGGACTTCGCTGGAGGAAAGAGGCGTAGGAGGCGTTGATGTGGGAGAGGCGGAGATCCTTGTCCACCACATAGAGGAAGTCGGTGATGCCGTCGATCACTGCTCGCAGCTTGTTCCGGCTCTCGCGGATCAGCTCCTCCATGCGCACCAGCTCTGATATGTCCTTGTGGATCAAGGATACCGATCGAACCTCTCCCTCCACCTCTGGTAAAGGGGACCAGGTAGCCAAGATGTAGATCGATTGTCCGCCCCTGCGCCTCTGGCGGGAAGAAAAGACCTCTGCCCCCTCGCCCTCAAGGATTCGCTTCAACCTTCCTCTGGCCTCCTCCCGTTCCTCCTCGAAGAGGATGAGCTCGATGGATCGACCTATGACCTCCTCGGCTGAGTATCCATAAATCCTCTCTGCTCCCCGATTCCACAGACGAATGATCCCCTCCCGGTCCAGGCTGATGATGGCGTCCTGGCTGTTTGCGATCAGGTTGTCCAGGTAGCTCTCCGCCTGCCGGACCTTCTGGTAGGCCCGGACATTGTCGATGGCCACCGCGGCGTGTTGGGCGAAGGCGGAAATCAGGCCGATCTGCTCCTCCGAGAATCCGCGATCCCCCAGGCCATTGAAGTTGAGCACCCCGATCAGCCTCTCCCCCACCAGCAAGGGAAGGCCCAGGTAGCTGGCGATGCCGTACTTACGGGCAAATGGGGCGGAGCGATAGGCGAACTCGGGATGCGAGAGAGGATCGGCCAGATAGAGCGGCTTTCGGTTCTGAGCCACCCAACCGGAAAGCGATTCCCCTAGCTTGAGGGGTCGCGATTGCAGATCCAACCACCACTCCTCCGGAAAGTTGGCTTGGGCCTCGATTATCAGCTCTCCCCTCTCGTTCAGCAGCATGAGGTTGGCACAGGTGGAGGGAAGAAGGCCTTGAGCTACCTCGATGATCCGCTCCAGGGTCTCCTCTAGGTTCAGGCTAGAGGTGAGGAGAGCGCTGGATTGCAGCAGCCCGGAGAGCTCCCGGTTGCGCTCGCGTAGAGCTTGTTCGGTCTCCTTGATCCGCAGCCACAATCTCACCTTTACTGCCAATTCGGCAGGGGAAAAGGGTTTGCTCAGGTAGTCCTCGGCCCCCAGTTCCAGACCCTGAACCCTGTCCTGGGATGAAGATCTGGCGGACAAAAAGATGACCGGAATCGCCTGGGAAGGTTCTTTCTCCCTGATCCGTCGCAGCAACTCATAGCCATCCATCCCCGGCATCACGATGTCCAACAGCACCAGGTCTATCTTCTCTCGCTCCAGCAGCGCCAGGGCCTGGGGACCGGAAAGGGCGGGATGCACCATCATCCCCTCCCTCTCCAGCACATCCTGGATCATCTCCAGCAGGAATGGATCGTCATCCACCGCCAGGATCTGGCGCCCCTTCCTACTCCCTTCCATGGCAGCCCCGAATTCTAAAGTCCATCTCTGGCTCGATCATGGCGGAGGCAGGAGGGTTCGGGTCAAGGCCAGGAGGGGAAATATCTCCCCTCCCCTCCGCACATGTCCCCGCCTCAGGTCCTCCTCGTCGTAAAAAAGCGCAATCGCCTTTCCTACCTCCTCTGTCGCTGCCTTCCCGATCGTCTCCACAGCCTGGGGTGGACCTATGAGCACGAAGGTCGACTCGCCCCGATGCCCCAGAAAGCAGGTCTCACCGCCCAGTCGTTCGCTCTGTTCCCTCAGTATGTCGGCGGTGACCGCGAGCACCTCCTCCCACTTCACCCCCCCATATTTCTGGCAGAACACCTCCTGCGCCTCGAGGGAAAACCGGAACTCGCTCACCCTGAATTCCTCCTGCCCCGCCCTTCGCCTTTCTATCTCCTTCTCGATGGAGGCGTGGGTAGGCAGCCTGGTCAGGGGATGATACCCACCTCCCGCGTCCTTCAACTCCAACAGCCGTGTAACCACCCTCTCCAGCTCCAGGGGATCGAAGGGCTTGGTGATGTAGTCGTCGGCACCCGCATCCCGACCCCAGTATCGGTCCTCCTTTTGCGCCTTAGCGGTGAGCATCACCACCGGGATATGCCTGAATTCCGGGCTCTGCTTCAGCTCGCGACACACCTCGAAGCCGTTTTTCTTGGGCATCATGATGTCCAGGATGATCAGATCGGGAGGATCCTTTCTCACCTGCTCCAGCACTTCTAGTCCGTCCCGGGCATGCGAAACCCGATAATTCAGGGTCTCCATGGTCATGGAGACCACCTCCAGGATGTAAGGATTGTCGTCCGCCACCAAGATCTTTTTCATGCCCAATCTCCTCTCGATGCCTCATCCAGGCGGGAGGGCGAAGCTGAAACGGCTTCCTTTTCCCACCTCGCTCTCCGCCCAGATCTTTCCGCCATGGGCCTCGATTATCTCCTTACAGATGGAAAGCCCCAGGCCCGTCCCCGGCGTCTGCGCGGTCAGGCCGCTATCCACGCGATAGAAACGATCGAAGATGCGGCCCAGATGGGACTTGGGGATGCCTATTCCGGTATCGGTGATGCTCACCTCCACATGATTGAGGGATTGGCTGGCCGGCGCATTCGGGGGGCCGGCATAGACCGCCCGCCCCTGGATCTGGATCTTTCCCCCCGCTGGAGTGAACTTTATGGCGTTGCCGATCAGGTTGTAGAAGACCTTCTGGATCTGGGCCTGGTCAGCGATGACGGAGGGCAGGTCGGGCGGGAACTCCTGGCACAGCTCCAACCCCTTCCCCTCGGCGACCGTCCTCAGGCTCTCGGCACAGCGGGCCGCTATCTCCGCCAGATTCACCTCCTCGCGCTTCAGCTCGATCCGCTTGGCCTCCAATCGGGCCAGGTAAAGCAAATCGTCGATCAGCTCGGCCAAGTGCCTGCTTTCGGCTTCGATGATCTGAACCAATCGAGCTTGCCGGGTATTCAGTTCCCCCAGTTGGGGCTTGGCCAACAGGGAGGAGGCCCCCATGATGGAGGTCAAGGGGGTCCGCAGCTCATGGGATACATGGGATACGAAGTCCGACTTGAGCTGGCTCAATCGCTCCATCTCCGTGACATCCTCGAGCACCCCCAGGGCCCCTATGATCTCCTCGTCCTCACCCCGAATCGGGGCCATCTTGGCCTGATACACCCTCAGCTCCGGCTTCTCCACCCTCAACTTCTCGTTCAAGGGGACACCTCGTTCCAGGGCCATGGCCAGCATCTGCCGAAATTGACCCCAGCACCTTTCCGCTTCCCGGCCCGCTTCCTGCTGGCCTATCCCCCCGAGGCCAAAGATCTCCCGAGCCCTTTGGTTGAGGCGGAGAAGCTCGGTCCCTTTGTCCATCACCACCACCCCTTCCACCATCCCTTCCAGGATGGCCTCCATCTTTCTCTTCTCCCGGGATATCTCGGCATTGAGCTTCACCATCTCCTCGAAGACGCGGGCATTCTCGACCGCGATGGCGATCTGGTGACAGAGGCCCGTGAAAAGTTCCAGGTCGCGTTCGGTGAAGGATCCCCCTATCTTGTTGATGGCCTCTGCCACCCCCACCACCCGATCGCGATAGCGGAGGGGGGCAGCAATTAGGCAACGGGTGATGAACCCGGTCCTCTCATCCACCGTACCTAGGAAACGAGGATCGCGCGAGACATCGGGAACCAGGACCGGCCTCTGCTCCCGGGCCACCCAACCCGCGATCCCCTCTCCCAACTTTAGCCGGAATTGCTTCACCTCCTCTCCCCTCTCGCCCAGGGCCACCTCGAAGATAAGCTCCTCCCTCTCTTGGTCCAGCAACAAGAGGGAACAGGCCTCGACCTGCATCACCCTCTTCACCTGTTCCATCGCCTCCGCCAGCACCTCTTGCAGGTTCAAGGAGGAGCTGATGAGCTTGCTCACATTGATGAGCGCATTTAGCTCCACCGCGTTCTGCCCCAGGGTGAGGAAGAGGCGGGCATTTTCCACCGCCGAGGCGAACTGGCTCGCGATCAGGGCCAGTTCGTTAACCCGTTGGGGGGGAAAGACCGTCTTCCCCTCTGCCTCCAACATCAGCAGACCGACCGGTCTTTGCGCGGCCTTACAGGGCAAGAAGAGCCTGTACCCCCCCTTCTTGCTTGCAACTGAGCCGTTGAATCCAGGCAACTCCCAGCCAGCCTTGCTGGCCAGATAGGGCTTGCCCTCTTGCAACTGCTCCCTGGCCTCTGCCGGCAGATCCTGCCAAGAGATGCTGACCTGCATCGGCGAGGGACTGGAAGGGAGATGCCCCTTCAGGACGAGCTGAGAATCGTCGCCCTCGAAGAGGAAGATGGCTGTCCTGCAAATCCCCTCCCCTTGCGAGAAAAAGGCCAGCAAGGATTCACAGATCCTTCCCGGATCCAAGGAGGCATGAAGGTCCCGGCAGAGTTCCATCATCCGCTTTGTCTCGGCATTGTTTTCCAGCGGCGGGGACGAAGGAAGGAGACTGCTCAAGAAGGAGGCCATATAGAACAGAGGAAGCATGATGAGGTAGCGGACCTCCCCTAGCTGGGGAAGCGAATTCCCCCTCCACCAGAAAAGTCCCAGATAGGAAAGGACGATCAGGGTAGCCAGGGAAGAGGACAATCCCAGTTCACCCCGCCGGAAATAGGCGGGGGGAAGCAATAGGCAGGCCAGGTAAAGGTCCGGGTTCCCGGAGAGATAGATCAGACCGGCGAGAAACAGAAAATCCAAGAGGGGAAGGACCAGGAAAAGACGCCAGCTCTGAAAGCGAGGCGGGGGAAGAAAGGAGAGCAGGAGGTTGGAGCAGAGGAAGAGGACCAGCAAAGCGATCGAACCCAGCCCTGCCCCACCAACTCTTCCGCCGAAGAGCAGGGCAGCTGTCAGGGCGATCAGCAGCCACCGAAAAGAAACTATCTTTTCCTTCGGAGGCAGCCAGATAGGCTCCATCTTCTTCTTTTCCGGTTAGGAGGAATGCGGACCCTCCGGCGATGATGCCAAAGCCACCTGGCAAGCCAGGAAGGCCTCCAGCAGACGGGGGTCGAACTGAGATCCCGATTGCATTGCCATCTCCCCCAGTGCCTCCCGCGGCGACTTTGCCGGCCGATAAGGACGCTCATTGGTCATGGCATCGAAGGCATCCGCAATGGCTATGATCCGGGCCCCCAGAGGAATCTCTTCTCCTTTCAGCCCGGCCGGATATCCCTTTCCGTCGAAGCGCTCGTGGTGATGGAGGATCGCAGGCCTAAGATCGGCCAGGTAGCTGATGTTGCCGATGATCCTGGCCCCGATCTCGGGATGGCGCCGGATCTCCTCCAGGTCCTTCGAGGTAAGGGCCACTCCTTTGCGCAGGGTCTCGGTGGCGATTCCGATCTTTCCCACATCGTGGAGCAAACCCGCCAGCTTAAGCTCCTCTCGTTGCCGCGGTTCCATTCCCATCCGATCCGCCAAGGACAAAGAGAGCCTCATCACATTCTCCGAGTGCCCGCGGGTATAAGGGTCTTTGGCGTCGATGGCTGCTACCAGCGCCCTCACGGTTTCAAAATAGTTCCGCACCAGGTCCTGGTGGAGTCGTGCATTCTCCAGGGCCACGGCCGATTGGCTGGCAAAGATGGAAAAGAGTCTAGCCTCCTTTACCACCGCCTCTTCCGCCAAGCTATGTAACACCAACAGAACCCCCAGCACCTTCCCCGACGAACGGAGGGGAAAACAGAGCCCCTTGCGCTCTCGGGACAGCGTAAGGGCGGAGAGGGCGAAGAAATCCTCTTTTCCCTGCCCCTGGGAGTAAAGGCCCAGGCCAGCCTCGATCGAATCCCGCAGAGCCGTCCCCTCCGACTCGGAAATTCCTTCCCAGGCGCGGAGTCTCAGATCCTCCCCGCCTCCGTCCCGAAGGTAAAGGGCCACGCCCCGGGCCGAGGTATTCTCCATGATGGTCTTCAGAACCAGGTCAAGGACCCCGTCCACATCCAGCATGGAGGTGATGGCCTTGCTCGCCTCGTAGACCCCCAGCAAGGCCCTCAATTCGCCCACTTCGCGCGAAAGACGCTGCCTCTCCAGGGCCTGATTGAGGGTAAGGGTGAGGGTGTTGATCTTGAAGGGCTTGGTCACATAGTCGTAGGCCCCCTGCTTGATGGCGTTCACCGCTGCCTCGATGGTGGGATAGCCGGTAAGCATGATGACTTCGGTTTGGGGGTAGCGGGACTTTATGTGCTGGAGCAGTTGGATGCCATCCATTCCCGGCATGCGGATGTCCGAGATCACTACCTGAGCCGGAGACGATTCCATCGCCTCCAAGGCATCCTCCCCGGTGGCAGCGGTAGCTACCTGATAGCCGTCCTTTTCCAGGAGGATGCGGATACTATCCCGCAGATGGAATTCATCGTCCACAACCAGTATTCTCTCCCCTGCCATCAGCCCTTACCTTCTCCCACCTATGATTCGGTCTGCCAGCTTCGAAAAATACCCGATAGCCCAGGGGAGCGTCAAGGCAAAATCGCCCTTCATCAGCCCAGATCTCCCCTCGCGTACTGAAGGAGGGCCAGGATCACCAGGGCCACCGTCTCGCACCTCAGGATCCTCCCGCCCAGGGAGACGGAGAGGAAACCCCTCCCTTTGGCCATATCCACTTCCTGCGGCGAAAAACCTCCCTCCGCCCCTACCAAGAGGACATAATGGGTATCCCTCCTCCCCTCCGCTAACACCTGGCGGAGGAAAAGATCCCTCTCTCCCTCCCAGAAAAGCAATCCCCTTCCCTCCCTCTCCTCTGCCAGGAAGGAGATCAACGAGCGAGGGGATTCCACGGTAGGGATGAGCAACCTCCCGCACTGCTCGGCTGACTCCTTGGCTATCCTCTGCCAACGGCTAAGCCTCTGCTCTCCTATCCCCTCCCCTATGGTCCTCTCCCCCCACAGGGGAACGATCCGGCTCACTCCCAGTTCGGTAGCTTTCTGTACGATAAAGTCCATCTTGGAACCCCGGGGGAGGGCCTGACCCAGGGTGAGCTGGAGCGGGGATTCGGTCCAGACCTCCTTCCGACCCAGTATCCTGCCCTGAACCCTCGAGCTCGATACCACCTCCAGTCGAGCTAGAAAGGCGCAGCCGGATCCATCCAGGACCTCGATCACCGCCCCCGGGCGCAGTCGGAGGACCTTGTCTATCTGCCTGGCCTCCCCCCCGGACAGGAAGATCTGGTCCCCCTCCCATCCCTGGTCAGGGACGAAGAAGCGATGCACTTTTACCTCCCACCGCTGCCATTCCCATGCCCGCCCACTCGCCCTCCCACTCCATCTCCCTGATCCCGAGCTGGTATCCTTGGGCTAACTCTCTAAACCACCCCACCTCCGAGCGCAGCAGACCAGAGACGAAGGCCATTCCCTCCGGGGGAGAAAGGCGGGAGCCCAGGTCCGGCAACAGAGGAGCGATCTCGGCAGAGGTCAGGTTCGTCACCAAGAGCTGGAACCATCCAGGCGGAACCTGGGTCAGGTTGCCTTCGACCACCTCCACCTTTACTCGGTTCCTCTTAGAGTTCTCTCGGGCTATCTCGGCCGCCCGGGGGTCGATCTCCACCGCCACCACCCGCCCCGCCCCCAGCTTGGCGGCGGCGATGGCCAGAATCCCGGAGCCAGTACCCAGGTCCAACACCTTCTCCCCGCCCCGGACCCATCTCTCCAGAAAACGGAGGGCCAGGGTAGTGGTGGGATGACGGCCGGTGCCGAAGGCCTGGCCGGGCTCTATCTCCACGATCACCTCTCCCGGCTGGCCTTTGTAGATCTCGCCGGGGGTCACGATGGTCAACCTTCTGCCCACTGGCAAAGGGGGAAAGGGGTTCGCTTCTGGGCGCTTCCCCTCCTCTTTCCAGGGATGGACTTCCAGCCAGCTCGAGCCGATGTCAAAGCCCAGTTCGGCCAGAGATCTCAGATAGTTGCTAACGGTTCGGTGCAGGAAGGAGGGATTGGCAATGGAGGGAAAAAAGGCGGTAAGGGAAACATTCGCAGCCTGATCCTCTTCCCATAGGCCCTGGGCCCCCAAATCGAGGAGAAGATTGGACAGCCCCTCCCGCACGGCAGCGGATGCGGAGACCCTCAGCCTCCACCAGTGAGCGGGCGGAGCATGTCGCTGTCCCTCACCCATGCCGGGAGGTGAACATCACCCCCATCTCTCCCGGAGGCGATCGAAGATACCCTTGTGTTCCTCTTCCCCCGCACCCGCCTCCAGCCGGGAGAGCTCCTCCAACAGCTCCCTCTCCCGAACCGTTAGCCGGGTGGGGACCTTTATGGTCAGCCTCACCTGGAGGTCTCCGCGACCGTGCCCCCGCAGGCTGGGAAGGCCTTTCCCCTTCAGGCGAAAGCTCTTGCCCGGTTGGGTGCCAGGGGGGATGTAGAGGCGGTGTGGGCCTTGCAGGGTGGGTACCTCCACTTCCCCGCCCAAGACGGCCGTGGTATAGGGGATCGGGACCTCGCAGACCAGGTCGTTCCCCTCCCGCCCGAAGACCGGATGGGGGAGGACCTCGAGCTGCACATATAGATCACCCCGGGGGCCCCCGTTGAATCCGCACTCCCCTTCTCCCGCAATTCGCAGTCTGGTTCCGCTCTCCACCCCGGGGGGTATCCTCACCGAGATCCTCCGCTCCACCCTCACCCGTCCCTCCCCCGAGCAGGATGGGCAGGGGTCAGTGATTATCCGTCCCTCACCCCGACACCGGCCGCAGGTCTGGCCGATGCTGAAGAAACCCTGGGAGTACCTTATCTGCCCGGTTCCCCTGCAATGAGGGCACGCGGAGGGCTGCGTCCCCCGGCGGGACCCGGATCCTCCGCAGGAGGAGCAGGTTTCATGGCGCGGGATGGTTATCTCCTTCTCCGCGCCAGTCGCTACCTCCAATAAATCGATCTCCAGATCGTAGCGCAGATCGGCCCCCCGCTGAGGTCGGGGTCGGCGCGAGGTGGTACCGAAGAAACCGTCGAAGAGATCCTCGAAAAGGGAGCCGAAGGTGGAGCCGAAGGGAGAGGTCGAGAAGCCCGCGAAATCCCGAATCCCCTCCACCGAGCCGTAGCGGTCGTAAGTGGCCCTTTTCTCCGGATCGCTCAGGACCGAGTAGGCCTCGTTTATCTCTTTGAAGCGCTCCTGGCACTCGCTATCCCCCGGGTTGCGGTCGGGATGATATTTGAGGGCCAAGCGGCGGTAGGCCTTCTTGATCTCCTCCGCCGTGGCCTCTCGACCGACCCCCAGGATCTCGTAATAGTCGCGGCTGCTCAAGACTCCTCTCCCCCGTTATCTCCTTCCTGGATCGGAGCGGACTTGGCCACTCTAACCAAGGCCGGGCGCAGAACCCGGCTGTTGAGCAGGTATCCTTTTCGCACCTCCTCCACCACCGTGTTGTCGGGATAGGCCCCCGACTCCACCACCGAAATCGCCTCGTGCAGCTCGGGATTGAAGACCTGGCCCAGGGCCTGAATCTCTTTCAGCCCGGCCTTCTCCAGGAAAGATGAAAAGAGCCTTCGTACCAGCTCCAGTCCTTCCAGCAGGCTCTCCAAGCTGGCGTTTTCCTTGGCGGAGCTGATGGCCCTTTCCAAGCTGTCCATGACCGGCACTATCTCCAAAAGAAGGCCCTCGTTGGCGAACTTGATCAGCTCCATCCGCTCCCGGGCCACCCTCTTCTTGAAGTTCTCGAATTCGGCTTGGAGGCGAAGGAGTCGGTCGGTCAAGGATTGGATCTCTCTCTCCTTGGCCTCCAGCTCCGCTTTCCAATCCCGGGCCTCCTCAGGAAGAGGCTCACCCGACCTGCCCTCCGCATCCGGGCCCTCCGAGCAACCGTCGCCTTCCAGTTCAACCGGAATGGCCTCCCCTTCTGCTCGGGAAATCGCGATCTCTCTTTCTTCTCCCTCTATCGTCATGGAATCGATCCTTCTCCTCTCTCGCCATATCTGGGCTGCATCTCGCCTTGGGCCTGAATCCGCCAATCGACTAGGGACGAAGACAGCCAGCGTCGGAAGGTAACCAAAGCTCGAACTGCGAGCGCCGCCTCGAAAAGGCGAAGTCTAGAGCTGCGAAAACAGAATAAGGATGTGGGCGATGGTCGAGGGAGAGCCGAAGGGGGTGCGGGGGATCAGGCGTACATCTCGGTAAGCATGCGGCTTACCAGATTAGCCGTGTACTCCACCAGCGACATGATCCGGGGATATTCCATCCTCTTGGGCCCCAATACCCCCAGGATTCCCACCGGAAGATCCCGGTAACAGTAGGGCGCGGCGATGAGGCTGAAGTCCTGAATCTCCACCGCCTGATGCTCGCTCCCGATGGTCACGCTGAGGCGAGACTGACGCAGGCACTCATCCAGGATCTTCACCAACCTGCTCTTCTCCTCGAAGGCGGAGAAGATGGCCTTGATTCCCTCGAGATGGGCAAATTCCGGCTGGCTGAGCAGGTTGGCTGCCCCCCCGATGTAGAAATCGCCCTCTTCCGTCCCCTCGAACGCCTTCTGGCTCAACCTCACCGCATACTTGACCAGGTCATCGTAGAGGGCCCTCTCCTCGGCCATCTGGGATAGGATTCGGCTTCGCACCTCCTCCAGGGTAAGGCCACCGAGTACATGGTTGAGGTAGGAAGATATCTTGTCCAATTGATCCTGGGTCAGGACCTCGTCGATGCTGATCACCTTGTGGATTACCACCCCGGACTGGGAGACCAAGACCGCGATGATCCTTTCTCCTTGGAGGTGGACGAACTCGATCCGCTTGAAATGAAGGTTCCGGATCTTGGAGGCAAAAACCATCCCGATGAAGCGAGAGTGGGCCGACAGCACCCGAGAGGTGGTCCTCATCATCTCTTCCACTTCACCCCTCAGAGGCCGGTAGCACCTCTCGATCCGACTCTCCTCCGACTTGCTAAGCCGAAGACGGCAGGGGAGGTTGTCCACATAATAGCGGTACCCCTTATCGGTGGGCACCCTACCTGCTGAGGTATGGGGCTGGCTGAGGTAACCCTTCTCCTCCAGGTCCGCCATGGTATTGCGAATGGAGGCGGGACTGAGCTTCAGGCCATACCGCTTGGAGATGCTCCGCGATCCCACCGGCTCGCCGGAGTGGATATACTCCGTTACGGTGGCCCTCAGAATCTCCCTTTCCCTTTGGTTCAAAGGCTCGCCCGTCGCCATGGATGTCTCTTCCCTGTATTTCCTGAATAAATAAAATAGCCAAGGTCGGCTACCCTGTCAAGGGCAATTCCTGCCCCGAGGGCTTCCGGGGGAAGGGGTTGCAAGCTCGCTGGGCACAGCCGAAAATGGCTAATCCTAGGGGGAGAAAGGTAGGTGGGGGAAAGAAAAGGGGATGAGGAAGGAAGGGGATTGCGGGAAAGTAGCCGGGGACTTACTTCCCCCAATTGGCCTTCAACGAACCAGCTTCCCGATGCGCTCCCAGCGGGGTCGGAATCTCTCCCCATCCCAGGACCAGTAGATGAGGAAGGCCTTGCCCCGAATCTTGTCCTGGTCGAGAAGGCCCCAAAAGCGGCTATCCATGCTGTGGTCCCGGTTGTCGCCCATCATGAAGTACTTGCCGGGGGGGATGATGAGGGGGCCATAGAAGTCGCGGGGAGAATAGGGCGCCTCCTGGATCTCCGGGTCCGTGTGGATGACATAGGGTTCGCTCAGCGGCCGGTCGTTGATGAAGACCTGCTTCTCCCTGATCATCAACTTGTCCCCTGGAACCCCGATGACCCTCTTGATGAAGTCCCTCCCCTCGTCCCGGGGATACTTGAAGACTATGATGTCACCCCGGTGCGGGGACTGAAAGCGATAGATGAACTTGTTCACCAGGATGTGATCCCCGATCTGCAGCGTGGGCAGCATTGACCCGGAAGGGATCTTGAAGGCCTGCACCACGAAGGTCCGGATGACCAGGGCCAGCACCAGGGCGATGATGATCGCCTCGGTGTACTCGCGAAATGCGGATTTGGGTTTCTTGGTCCTCGTCTTCCTCTTTAACCACCAATTAGCCATGATATATTGAGATCCTGCGCTCAGGTCTTCATTTCCAGCAGAATCTTCCCCCTACCGGTCCCGAGCCACGGTGTAATCGGCCAACTCCAGGAGGGTGGATCTCGCCTGGCAGGCAGGGAAGATCTCCAGATGCCCCTTGGCCCTCTCGACATAACGGCGGGCGATCTGGCAGGAGCGATCCACCGCCCCGCACTTGACGATCAGACCGCGGATCTCCCGCTGCCATCCCTCTCCCTCCTTTCTTGCCCGATCATCCGCCAGGAGGCGGCGCAGGGCCTCCCGATCCGGCCCGCTGCCTTCACTGAGGATATGGATCAGGGGGAAGGTGATCTTCCCTCCTCCCAGATCCTGGCCCACCGGCTTGCCCAGGGTTCTTTCCTCCGCTATCAGATCCAGGGCATCGTCCACGATCTGGAAGGCTACCCCCAGATCCAGCCCGAAGCGGCCCAGGGCAGCGATCCATTCGGGGGGCGCAGCAGAGACCATGGCCCCCACCCGACAGCAGGCCGAGAACAGAGAGGCGGTCTTGTGGGTGATCATCTCCAGGTACTCCGCCGAGGATACATCCCACCGGCCCGCCATCTCCTGCTCCATCATCTCCCCCTCCACCATCTCCAGGGTTGCCCCCACGAAGGCCCGCATCACCTCCCGGTCTTCCTCCTCGATCAAGTACTGCAGCGAGCGGGAGTAGAGGTAATCGCCAGCCAGCACCGAGAAGCCAGTGCCCCACCGGGCATTGGCCGAGGGCCTTCCCCGGCGCAGGGGGGAGTCGTCGATGATATCGTCGTGGATCAGGGCAGCCACATGCAAGGCCTCCCCCACCGAGGCCAACCTGACCGGGCGCAGGCCATCCTCGTTCCCGCACAGGCGGGCCGAGAGCAGGAGCAGGAGCGGACGGATCCTTTTGCCCCTGCCCCGCAGGGCGTAGCCCGAGATCCGGTTTATCAGCTGGCAACGAGAGCCGACCTGGCGCCGCAGGATGGACTCCACCGCGGCCAGATCCCTCTTCAGGGCCGGGGTGAGGAGCAGGCCTCCCTTCACTTCCCCTTTTTTATCTGCCTTATCTACACCATCCCGCACCTTCGTCCCACCGCCTTCCGGGAAGGAGGGTGAAGTCCGGGCGGAAGGTACTGAAAAGGGAGAGGACTGTCAAGCGCTTTTTCCCGACCCCGAGGAGGATTCCAGATAGGCCAGGGCGGAATTGGCGGCCAGGGCCCCTTCCCCCACCGCGGTGGCGATTTGTCGGAGCGATTTCTTCCGGCAATCTCCGGCCGCGAAGATCCCCGGGGCCGTGGATCGCAGTTCCTCGTCGGTGAGGATGAACCCCCCTGCCTCCAGCTCCAGGACCCCTTGCAGGAAATCGGTGTTGGGGCGGCTGCCCACGCACACGAAAACCGCCTTCACCTCCAGCTCCGTTGTCTCTCCCCGGACCAGATCCCGCACCCTCAATCCCTCTACCCTTTCCTTCCCCAAGATCGCCTCCACCTGGCTGCTCCACCTGACCGAGATCCGGGGCTCCTGCTCTATCCTTTCCTGGAGGATCCGGGCCCCTCGAAAACGATCCCTTCGGTGAATCAGGAAGATCGAGGGAGAGAAGCGGGCGAGAAACAGGGCCTCCTGCAATGCGGTATCGCCCCCTCCCACCACCGCCACCGGAAGGTCCTTGAACAGAGGGCCATCGCAGGTGGCGCAGTAGGAGACCCCTCGCCCTCGCAGCCGCTCCTCCCCCGGCACCCCCAAAGGGGCGTGATCGGCACCGGAGGCCACGATCACCGCCCGGGCGAGGAGATCCCCCTCCTCGGTCTCGACCCTCCAACCCTCTCCTTCCCTGCTCAGGCCCGCGACCTTTCGCATCGCCACCGCCAGCCCGAAGGCCTGGGCCTGCCGTCCTATCCTCTCTGCCAGTTCCCACCCCGCTATCCCCTGAGGAAACCCGGGGTAGTTTTCCACGCAGTGGGCCAGCAGCACCTGTCCGCCCAGGGCCAGCCGCTCCAGGAGCAGGCAGTCCAGGCGGGAGCGGGAGGCGTAAAGCCCCGCCGTCAATCCCGCCGGCCCTCCCCCTACGATGATCAGATCCTTGATCGCTTGCATGCCCAAAAAAAGAAGACCCCAGGTTTCCCCTGGGGTCTTCCCAGCTATTGCCGGCAAGCTTCCTGGCCCAGGCCAGCCTGCCGGGAAATTTGACTTAGAAGGAGAACACGCAGTTGGCCCTCAACACATAGCCCACACCCGGATCGCCGTTCTTGGCAAGCCTGGTCCCGCCAGTTCCCGTGTCGGGATCGAAGGTATCGAGATCGGTGACCAACCAGCTACCCTTGGGGACCTTGAAGTAGTCTCCCGGGATCCAGGGGCAGAAGGCGCCGGTGACCGCGAAGTTCTTGTTCAGGGTCCACTTGGCGGTGAGATCGATCTCCCAACCCAGGTCGCGGTCCTGCTTCTTGGCCCAATAGATCCGGCTGTCCGGATCCCAGCCATGCTTGGGGGCGGTCTGGGCGGCCCACAACTTGAAGATGTCGACCCCCAGCGTTACCGGGGTGATGGGGGTATAGGTGGCGCCCAAGGTCAGGTAGATCAGGTTCTCCAGTCCCCGCTGGTGCCAAGCAGCCGCGGCCTTGGTACCCTTCTTGTTGACGCCGCCGCCGAAGGTGCCGCCAAAATCGAAGGGATCACCGGTGGGGCTGTGGGGGAAGAAGGACCACTCGTCGAACCATACCGTCCGGCCCCACTGGGCCATGGGCACCTTGAAACCTTCGTACTTGGTGCCGGATCCCAGGTTCTTCGCCCCCTCCTCCAACTTTTTCCGCTTGTCGCCGGAGCCGTAGGCACCCTCCAGGGTCACCGTGGCCGGCCCCAGGTTGGCGGTGGCGCCCAGGAGCAGGGCATAGCCGCTGATCGACTCCTCCTGCCATTTCAAACCACTGATGGTCCTCTTCTTGAAGTCATCCAGCAGCTTGCCGCCGGCATAGACCGCCTCCGCCCTATAGCTGACGGAGATGCCACCCGCCGGAACCGAGCCATCCGCCGCCACCCCGAGGGTCCAGATGTGGGAATCGAAGGTGATGGGTTGCCACATGGTGAAGATGTGATCGGTGCTGCCATCCGCCCGGCTGGAGGCATTGCTTGCTACGTTCATGTTCCGGCCTTCGAACCACTGGATGGCGGCACTGATCTGGTGGCCCTCCGCCACCTGGCCGGATACCTGGAGGAAGTACTGGTCGATGTCACGGGAGAAGTCGTACTTCTCGTTCATCTTGGTGTAGCCGACATCCAGCCGCACCGGACCGATAGGCGCCCAGATCTTCATGCCGTCCGCGCCATAGGGGGTGTTCATGTAGAAGCCGTGGCCCAGGGTCTGATCGATCCTCCCCAGCCGGAAATGCACCGGGGTCCCGGGGATGCGCACATCGAACCAGGCCCGAGCGAGGGAGAACTCGTGCCGGTCGCTGTTCGGAGCAGGCTCCACCCCGCCGTAGGAAGCCCCGCCCAGAGAGGCAGCCTCACCCAAGCTGAAGAGCCGGAAATAGGCCTCGGCATAGTCCTCGGCCTTGTACCCAGCCCCCAGGTAGAGGATGGGGAGGATGTGGGCGTTATTGGTATTGGCGTTGTCCTTCTGGAAGTCGGTGTTCCAGTACACTCTCGGCCGGTAGAAGACCAACCCGTCGATGTAGGTCTCGGCGAAGAGAGGTGCGGCTATTGCCAGGAGCAGAAGCCCAGCAAAAAGAGTTACCGCGAGCTTTTTCATCCTTTGTCCTCCTCCGTCTTGATCGTTTCGCCTCTTCCTCTGCTCAACTTCCCGTCCGAAGCTATCCCCCATTCCTGGATCAACTATCGGCCATGGCATCCCCCCTTGTGGAATCGATTCGCTGCCCTTTTCCCCTCGGCAGCCCCATAAGGATGGTAGCTAAGGACCCATATACAACGAATGTCCGCCAATCAATGCCTGAATCGAGAGAACCAAGCCGATTTTATCCACCGCACCTGATGGGGCCTCACCACCCCTCTCCCAGGGGCACACTGGGCAATCCCCTTTCCCTGGGCTCCGGATGGGCCTGCCCTGCGGCTTTCCGGTATCCTTAGCATCAGCAGCAGGCCTTGTCAAGACTTTTTTGCCCGCGCTCGGGCCCAGGAGGCACCCACCTTCCGGCCCCACCACCACGCCATGCATCTCGCGTGCCATCCTCCGCCGTGCTCGCCCGGCCCGATGCGCCGCCTCCTTTTCCCTCCTTGCTTTCCCCCTGTTGCCTAAGCCGTCTTCCCGCTGCCACTACCAGTGGCCCCTTTGCCACATTGGCCTAAGACCCATGCCCCCTCAGGGCGGCCTGGGCCTCCTTCTCGGCCACCTTCTTCCTTTCCTCTTCCCTCTTGTCGTATAGCTTCTTGCCCCGGGCCAGAGCCAGTTCCACCTTCACCCGCGGCCCCTTGAAATAGAGGCTCAAGGGAATGAGGGTCCATCCCCTCTCCGCCACCTTTCCCAGGAGGTAGCGGATCTCTTCCCTGTGGAGCAATAAGGACCGCGGGCGCAATGGGTCGTGGTTGGCCCGGCTACCTGGCTGGTAGGGGGAGATGTGGCACCCCTGGAGCCAGATCCGTCCCCCCTTTATCTCCCCGTAGGCCTCCCTCAGGTTGGCCCGGCCCGCCCGCAGGGACTTGACCTCGGTCCCTTTCAGGGAGATGCCCGCCTCGAAGATCCTCTCCAGATGATAGTCGTGGCGGGCCCGTCGGTTGACGGCCACGACCTTTCTCTCCCCTCCCCCTCCCACCGATCCCTTCGGCCGCACCATCTATCTCCATCTCGCCCCATCCCGATCAGAGGGCCGCCCGCAGGATCGCCTCCAGGTCCTCCACCCCGGCGCGGCGCGGATTGCCCCGCATCAAGCGGGTGATGCCCACCGTGGTCTCAGCGATCCATCGGATATCTTCTTCCTTGACCCCCAGCTCCCTCAGGGTGGAGGGAAAGCGGATGTCCTGCATCAGGGACCTCACCGCCTCCACCCCCCTCTGCGCCGCTTCTCCCAGGGGAAGACCATCCACCGGCTCTCCCAAGAGATGGGCGATCCTGGCCATCTCAGGTCGGCAGACGGGCAGGTTGTACTGCATCAGGTGGGGAAGCATCACCCCGTTGCAGGCGCCGTGGGTGGCCTTGGTCAGTCCCCCGATAGGGAAGGAGAGGGCGTGGACGGCTGCCACCCCGGCATTGGAAAAGGCCATCCCCGCCAGCAGGCTGGCCAGGGCCATACCGGTGCGAGCCTCCAGGTTGTTACCCTGATCCACTGCCAGCCTGAGGTTAGCCCCGATTAGCTCGATGGCCCGCTCCGCCAGGCAGTCCGCCAGCGGCTGCTTGCCGGAGAAGACGATGTCGGCATCTTCCGGGACCGGGAGGTAGCGATGCGGCACATTGGTGTAGCACTCGATGGCATGGCAGAGCGCATCCATGCCGGTATCCGCCGTCACCTTGGGGGGCATGGTGAGACACAGCTCGGGGTCCACCAGGGCTACCCGGGGTCGGAGATAGTTATCGGAGATGCCGATCTTCACCTTCTTCTCCTCGTCGGTGAGGACCGAAACCGGGGAGACCTCGGAGCCGGTGCCGGAGGTGGTCGGGACCGCGATATGGGTAAGGATGGGGCCGGGGACCTTGTACTCGCCGAAATAGTCCGAGAAGTTCCCCCCATGGCGGAGGACCAAGGCCGTAGCCTTGGCCAGGTCGATGTTGCTCCCCCCGCCCAGCCCCACCACCAGATCGAAGCCCCCTCCCCGGGCAAAGGCCAGGCACTGTTCCGCCACCCGAATGGGCGGATCCTCCACCCCACCATCGAACACCTTGACCGTTACCCCTTCTTCCACCAGTGGCCTCTCCACCCTCTCCACCAGCCCCAGCTCCACCAAGACCTTGTCCGTCACCACCAGGGCCCGGCTGGCCTGGAGCCGTCGGGCAATCTTCCCGAGCTTCCTGCAGGCCCCGGGCCCGAAGACCACCTCGGGTGCCATGCCGAAGTGCCACACCACCCTCATGACTCGCTCCTTTCTCCTGCTCAGCTGCTTTCCCCCACCTGCCCCTGGAACCTGCTGTCAGCGAACGCGTCGTCGAACCCTATGATGAGTCCAGCTCTTAATTAACCCATCACCCTCCCTGCGTCAAGGAGTTTTCCGCGGGAAAAGTTTTGACCCGGAGCCCAGAAACTGCTATTGATGGGGCATGACTTACCTTCATTGCCAAAAATGCGGAAGGGACTTCGGGGAGGAGGAGAGGCGGTGGCGCTGCGAGTGCGGATCCTTCCTCGACCTCTTCCACCCCTTTGCCCTCAGCCGGGCCTCGCTTCCCCGCCGGCCTCCCTCCTTCTGGCGCTACCGGGAGGCACTGCCCCTTTCCCCCCTGACCCGGGAGGTCAGCCTGGGAGAGCCTATCACCCCCCTGATCCCCTTGGACTTCCGTTTCTCCTCTCACCTCTTCAAGGTCGACTTCCTGTACCCTTCCGGCTCTTTCAAGGATCGTGGCTCCGCCGTCCTGGTCAGCAAGGTCCGCGAACTAGGGATCTCGCAGGTGGTCGAGGATTCCTCGGGCAACGCCGGGGCCTCCCTGGCTGCCTACTGTGCGGCAGCAGCGATCCGCTGCCGCATCTTCGTCCCCGCCTCTGCCTCCGAGGCCAAGCTCGCCCAGATCAGGGCCTACGGCGCCGAACTGGTCAAGGTGGAGGGCCCACGAGAGGAAGCGGCGCGGCGGGCCCAGGAGGCGGCCGAGGAGGCCTATTATGCCAGCCATTCCTGGAATCCTTACTTTCTACACGGCACCAAGACCATCGCCTTCGAGCTGTGGGAACAGCTCGGGGGGCGGGCACCGGACCTGCTAGTCCTGCCGGTGGGAAACGGAACCCTGCTTCTCGGCGCCTACCTGGGCTTCTCCCAGCTGCAGCAGGCGGGGGAGATCCACCGCCTCCCCCGCTTGCTGGCGGTGCAAGCAGAGGGCTGTGCCCCCCTGGCCTCCGCCTTCGCCCGAGGACAGGCCGATCCGCTACCGGTTTGCCCGACCTCGACCATTGCCGAGGGAATCGCCGTGGCCCGGCCGGTGCGGGGCAGGCAGATCCTGGAAGCAGTTAGGATCACCGGTGGCTGCTTCCTGACCGTGAGCGACCAGGAGATGATAGCCTCGCTTCGCTCCTGGGCGGCAAAGGGCCTGTATCTGGAGCCCACCTCGGCCGCTGTCCTCTGCGCCTGGGAGAAGATCCGGGAGCGGGAGGAGCTGGCAGGGCAGACCGTCGTCCTACCCCTGACCGGATCCGGCCTGAAGTCAGATCCGGCCTGGCACCGCCTGTCTTAGCGGCAGGATGGACCTGCCCATCATCACTTAGCGGTCAGAGGCCATGCGAGGCAGCGATCCTTACCAGCAAGAAGAAACGGTGCGTCGTTACGGGCAGTGGTACCAGAAGCCCCCTGGTTCCATCCTCGCCGGCCTGGAGCAGAAGGCCCTCTCCCACCTCCTCTCGCCCCTTCAACCAGGAACGATCCTGGAGGTTGGATGCGGGAGCGGATACTTCTCGGACTGGCTGCAAGCAATCGGCCACAGGGCGGTGGGGCTGGATCGCTCCCTGATGATGCTGAAGGAGGCGAAAGCGAGATTTCCCGCCCTCCCCCTCCTCCAGGGAGAGGCAGAGCACCTTCCCTTTCGGGATCATTCCTTCGACCTGGTGGCCTTCATCATCAGTCTGGAGTTCGTCAACGATCCCGCAGCCGCCCTGCGCGAGGCAGCCCGGGTTGCGCGCAGAGGCATGCTACTGGGCACGCTCAATCCCTGGAGCCCCTACCTGCTCTCCCGCCTCCTCCGGCATCGCTCCCCCTACTATGGTGGGCGCTACTATTCCCGCAGGAGACTGGATGGCCTGATGCGGTCCATCCTGGATAGGCCTTATCGCCTCCTCTGGACCTCGGCCCTCCTCTCCCCTCGCTGGGGTAAGGCCCCCATCCGCTTTCCCGGATCTGGATTCCAAGCCCTCCGGGTCGACTTTCTGGATGCGGCCGGCGCGGAAGGCCGCCGGGGATCCGAGCCCGGCCTAGGATGAAAGGGTACCAGCGTCAGATCGGAGGAGGAGAGAAGAGCATAAGGGGAGGGTCACCGGAGGGAGGAAGAGAGAGGAGAAGAGGAGGAAGAAGGACAAGGAAAGAGGGGCAGGCCCCCAGAAAGGAGAGTTTCCATGGCCCGGTACGAGATCTACGCGTTGTGGCTGGGATCCAGGATGGCGGAAAGCGCCCGCTTTTTTTACCTGACCCAGAGCGAAAAACTGGTAACCATCTCCTATTATCTCTGGCTGCTCAAGGGCCGGGAGGAGACTATCCTCATCGACACCGGGTTCGGTCCCGAATCGGCCCAGAAAAGGGGAGTGGGCCACTACGCCCACCCGCTGGAACGACTGGCCCAGCTGCGGGTCAACCCCATGTCGGTCCAGGCCGTAATCGTCAGCCATCTCCATTGGGATCATTTCGCCACCCCGGAATACTTTCCCCAGGCCACCTTCTATCTCCAGGAGAGGGAGGCCCAATTCTTCACCGGCCCCTACGCCCGGTACCAGGCCTTCAACCAGTTCGTGGACCCAGACTCGGTGGCCAAGATGGTCCAGCTCAACTACCAGGGTCGCTTCCGCCTCCTCCCGGGAACCGAAGAGATCAGGCCCGGCCTCCGGGTCCACCTGACCGGCGGACACACCCCTGGCCATCAGATCGTGGAGGCAGAGGTGAGCCGAGGCCGAGCGGTGCTGGGCGCCGATTCTTGCCATCTTTATCGCAACCTGGAGGAGATGGTCCCGGGAGGGATAATCGTGGACCTGCGAGAGATGGTCAAGGGACTAGAGCTGATCAGGAAGCTGGCCAGCTCCCCCGATCTCGTCTTTCCCGGCCACGATCCCGCCCTTCTGGATAGGTTCCCTCAGGTGGCAGAGGGGATTGTGCATCTGGCCTGATGGCGGAGAGAGGGCCTCACCTCCGCCCTGGAGCGCCTCCCTCCTTGCGGCAGAGGACGACCACCTTCTCCGAGAAAAGCCAGGCCACCGGTATCCATCGCACTGGCGAGAGGCCAGCCTGCAGAAGCTCCGAGCGTATCTGGGAAAGGGATAGCCGCGGCCGGAGGGACCGTACCAGCCCCAGCCGATGGCGGATCCACCGGGAGAGATAGCGGAATGCGTACTTGAAGCGATAGTCCACTATTACCGCCTCCCCACTGACCCGGGCCAGCTCCCGCAGCACCTTGAGTCTAAGGCCGGGGGGGAGGTGGGGGATAAAGCGAAAGCAGAGGACGCCCTCGAAGGCACCTTCCCGGAAGGGCAGCGCCTCCGCCTCGCAGCGTACGAAAAACCGGAAGCCGCCAGTGGATGTGCACTTGTGGCGGGAGGCGAATTGGATCATCTGCCAGGAGATGTCTGCCTGAACCATCTGCATCCGGTGGGCCGAGAGCAGGGTCGCAAAGCGGCCGGTCCCGCAGGGAAGGTCCAGGATCAGCGAGCCATCCTCCAGATAGTCCAAGGCCTTGCTTACCGCTCGCTTCTCCATCCGGGTCCGGAGCCACCCGGAGAGACCCGAAAAGCGCTTCGCCTCGTAGCCTTCCACGACCTCTCCGTCCTGATAATGCAACCTGGCCCGGTATTCGGCCTTTCCCATGCCTATTTCCTTCTTTTCCTCCCCCAGTGGCAGCCCCTTCCCCATCCCGCCCAGCATAGCTTAGATGGCCCTCTTTCTTCAGGGAGTCAGGGGCTCCAGCCCGGAGAGCTTACAGAATAAGGAGAGGTCGACCGTCCAATCTCCGTAGACCAAGACCGGATGGTGCTCCACCCCTTCCCGCAGCATCTTGTCCAGGAAAGTCGCAGGCGAGGGCTCCACCCTCACCGTGGCCACGGCCCCTCTGACGGTTTCCGGGGTAGGTATGGCCTCCCCCCGGGCGAAGAAGAGCTTCATCCGATTATCCAGGGGACGAAGGAGCTTGGCCAGGGTGACCGCCCCCCCTTTGAATCCGAATTCCAGCATCGCCCCCGCGCCGGTCCGCATATGGCCGCGAATCTTGGCCTTCTTCGGATCGGCGGCCACCGACAAAGCGGCGGAGCCGCAGTGGGCGAGCTGGAGCGCCCCTTCCTCCAGGTAGCCGGTGATGTCGAAGCAATAAGTAGCGGACCTTGCCAGCCGGTGGAGGATGAAGGCGGTGATCAGGGCCGCCAGATCCACCTCGCACACGCTCACCATCCCTTCCTCGGCCAGCCGGGACAAGGCCAGGCAGATGGTGACCCGATACCGATCCCGCAGCTCCGGCCAGCAACGAACGCAGAAGGCATCCAAACCATTTCGATCCGCCAACGACCTCATGCCCAGGTAGAGGCGGAAGTTCTCCACCACCCTCTCCAGCTCCAGCCCTTCCAGGCCGCCAGTCCGGGAAACAAGATCCCGGGCCAGGGCGGCGGCCTCCTCCCCCGAGGCCTCCGCTGCTGACGCCAGCAGGCCATCCAGGTCGAGATGAATGGCTGTGGACCCCAACACCTTCTGGATCAGGCTCTCATCCGCTGTGGCATCTATCATCCCCGGACAAGGATATCCCACCAGGCCGAACCGCGACCGCCGCAATTCCCTCAGCACCGCCGCCACCTCCGCCACCCGGGTGGCCTCCCTCACCTTTTCGGGGACGACAGGTCCGATCAGGTAGTGATAGGCCTTCCCCAGACGACGCAGGTTGCAGCCCGAGGTGGTCAACCCGGTGATGGGGGAGGGGATGGGGAGGTCCCGTTGCAGATAGGGGAGAGACCAGAGGAGAAGGGGCAGGTCAAACAGCTCCCGTACAATGGTGAGGGGGATTTCCTCCGCCACCCAGGTGCAGAAGAAGAGGAGGAGGAGGTCTATCTCCCCTTGGCGTAGCTCTCCTGCCACCTCTATGGCCTCCAGGGAGTTGCGTGGGATGGCCGGGACCAGCAGGTCGCAGCCTGCCTCCCGCAGGCCCGCTACGGCTCGCTCCCGGTACTGCCTCACTTCCGGCAGGTCGTAAACCGGATGGACGCAGGTGACAAAGCCGATCCGAGGTCTGTCCATGTGAAGACTCCTTCCCTCATGGGAGCTCGTTCCCGGCCTTCCCGGGACCGAGGGACGAGGTTCAGTTGCGGAGGGAGTGGATAGCGGGGGGGAAGCTCCCTCCCCGGCGAACGAACCCGGCGCAGGAGAATGCGCTCACCGGCATGACGATTGCCGAGCCGAACAGCCCCCCGAAGTCCACCCTTTCCCCCGCTTTCTTTCCCGGAACCGGTATCAGGCGGACACCGGTGGCCTTGTGATTCATCACCCCGATAGCCATCTCATCCGCGATGAGACCGGAGATGGTCTCGGCCGGGGTGTCCCCGGGGATCGCTACCATGTCCAGTCCCACCGAGCAGACCGAGGTCATCGCCTCCAGCTTCTCCAGTGACAAGGCACCGCAGGCGGCGGCGGCCACCATACCTGCATCCTCGCTCACCGGGATGAAGGCACCCGAATATCCTCCCACCGCCGAGGTGGCCATGGCGCCACCCATCTTGACCGCATTGGTGAGCAGGGCCAGGGCAGCGGTGGAGCCAGGGGCCCCTACCCGTTCCAGACCCATCGCCTCCAGTATCTCGGCCACCGAATCGCCCACCTTGAAGGTGGGAGCCAGGGAGAAATCCACTCCCCCTAAACGCGATCCGATGGCGGCGGCCATCTCCTTGCCGATGAGTTCCCCCACCCGCGTGATCTTGAAGGCGCGCTTCTTGATCTCCTCCGCCAGCTCGTCAAGGCGCAGTCCCTCTTTGCTCCGGAGAGCGGACCTGATGACGCCCGGACCGGAGATCCCGATATTTACGGCCGTCTCCGCGTTACCGAATCCGTGAAAGGCACCGGCCATGAAGGGGATGTTATCCGGGGCGTTGCAGAGCACGACCAGACGGGCGCAACCGCTGCCCGATGGCGTTCCCAGGGCCAGTTCTTTCACGATACCTCCCATCATCTGCACTGCATCCATGTTGATGCCCCTAGCACTGGTGGCCACCTGCACCGAGGCACACAGACAGGTGGTGGAGGAGAGAACGGTGGGTATGGATTCGATCAAGAGCCGATCGGACGCGGTCATCCCCCCCTGGACCAGAGCCGAGTAGCCGCCGATCAGATCGATCCCCATATCCTGACAACTGCGATCTAATTGTCGCGCCAGCTGGCAGCAAAAGGAAGCCCCCTCTTGTGCGCCCAGAACCGCAAGGGGAGAAGCCAGGAGGACGGCTAGAGGAGTAACCGCCAATCGCAAGTGGACAATGGGTATGCCGTATTTCCGCTCCAGACGGCGGGCCGAGGGAACCAGTTGGCGGCCGGTCCGGCAGATCTTGTCCCGCACTTTCAGCAGGAGGCGTTCCGGATCCGGATCGGCGCAGTCCAGCAGGGAGATGCCCAGGGTGACCGTTCGGATATCCAGATTCTCCATTGCGATCATGCGGATGGTTTCCAGGATCTCTTCCTTGCTGTAGATCATGGGACGCCCCTCAGATGCGGTGCATGAAATCGAAGATCTTCTTGTGTTGCATCAGGATCTTCACCCCCAGCCTCCTACCCTCCTGCTGAAGGGCCTCGTCCAAATCCTCGAAGCTAACCTTGCAGGAGGAGATGTCCACCATCAAGATCATGCTGAACATGTCCTGCAAAATGGTCTGGCTGATATCCTCAATGTTCACCTCGTTCTCGGCCAGCACCCGGGATATGCCCGCCACCAGTCCCGGTCGGTCCCTTCCCATGACGGTGATGACGGCCAGCTCTTTAGCGCTCATTGTCTTTTCCCTTCCTCCCCGAGGCAAGACTCGCTTCACAGGCCCAGATAGGCCACCTTTATCCGGGGGTCCTGGAGAAGATCGGCGGCCTTTCCCTCCATGGTGATCCGCCCCCGCTCCATCACATAGCCACGATCGGCGGCCCGAAGCGAGCGCCGAACATCCTGTTCCACCAGCAAGATGGTGACCCCTTCCTCCCTGATTCGCAAAAGGAGGGCGAAGAGCTCGCTGACCACCAGCGGGGCCAGGCCCAAGGAGGGCTCATCTAGCATCAGCAGACGAGGACCGGCCATCAGACCTCGTCCGATCGCCAGCATCTGCTGCTCCCCCCCGCTCAGGGACCGCACGATCTGCCTCCTCCTCTCCCTCAGCAGGGGAAGGATGCCGTAGACCCTCTCCAGCGTCCCTTTCGCCCCAGATCGGGCGCGTCGATGGTAAGCCCCCAGCAACAGGTTCTCCTCCACGGTCATGAGGGGAAAAAGCCGGCGCGCCTCCGGAACCTGGATCAGGCCCCTCTCCACGATTCGGTAAGGAGGGAGGCCCTGGATCGGCAAACCATCGAAGAGGATAAGGCCAGCGCGGGGGCGGAGCAGGCCGGAGATGGTCCGGAGCAGGGTGCTCTTGCCCACCCCGTTGGACCCTACGATGCTCACGATCTCCCCTTCCTCTACCCGCAGGCAGACACCTTCCAGCGCCTGCACATCCTGGTAGAAGACCTGCAGTCCTTCAACTCGAAGCAAGGACATACTCCTCCCCCAGATAGGCCTGGATGACCCGGGGATCGCGAGCTACCTCCGCCGGCGTCCCCTCCATGATCTTTTCGCCGTGATGGAGGATTACCAGCCGGTCGGAAAGCCTCATTACCGACTGCATCACATGTTCAATGAAAAGCACCGTTATCCCCTGCTCCCGAAGGGACCTGACCATGCCCTCTATCTCCTCCGCCTCCACCGGATTGAGTCCCGCGATCACCTCGTCCAGGAGGAGCAGATCCGGACCGGTAGCCAAGGCCCGGGCCATCTCCAGCCGCTTGCGATCGGCTACGGTGAGGGACCGTGCCGGGAGGGAAGACTTCTCCTCCAAGCCGGTAAAGGAGAGGATTCGGGAGGCCTCCCTGCGGGCCCGGGCCGGATCCTTTTCCCGGCAGAAGGCCCCCACCATCACATTGTCCAGAACCGTCATGTTCCCGAAGGGCTTGACCAGTTGGAAGGTGCGGCCCACCCCGCGACGGCACACCAGGTGCGGTGGCGAGAGGCCGGCTATCTCCTCCCCCCGAAAACGGATGGTGCCCGCGGTAGGGCTGAGAAAGCCCGAGATCAGGTTGAAGAGGGTGGTCTTGCCTGCCCCATTGGGACCGATCAGACCCACTATCTCCCCCCTCCGCACCTCCAGATCGACCCCCGATAATGCCACCAGACCACCGAAGTCCATAGTCAGGCCCCGGCACACCAGCAGGACCTCCCCGGGAGGGGAAGCCAGGCCGGGAGGGACCGGCCTCCCTGCCCCATCCTCCTTCTCCGCCTGTCCAGCCAAAGGAGAACAGGAGGGCTGGGACCAAGTCGCTCCCGCTCTCGCGGGCCGACCCCTCCGCAACAAACCCACGATTCCGCGCGGCATGAAAATCACTACCAGGATCAAGGCCAGACCGTAGACCACCCAGTGCAGGCCCAGATATCTGCCGCCCAGCCAGGCCCGGACCAGTTCCTGCAGCGGGGTGAGGACAAAGGAGCCGATCACAGGACCGATGGAGGTCCCCATGCCTCCCACCATGGGGATCATGGCAAACTGGATGGAGTTCTCCAGCGAGAACTCGCTGTAGGGCTCGATGAAGTGAACCATCTGGGCATAGAACACGCCTGCAACCGCGCTGAGGAAGGCGCTCACCATCAGGGCCCGCATCTTCGCCCCAGCGGTATCGATCCCCAGCGCCTCAGCCGCATCCGGATCTTCTCGCAGGGCGATCAGGCAGTAGCCTAGCCGGGATCTCTCGATCCCGAGCGAGACGAGAAAGGATACCAGCATCAGGATCCAGGCGACCAGGAGATAGGAGGATCGGTCTCCGAAGACGAAGTGGCTGAAGGAAGGCGCCACATTGATCTGGATCCCCACCGATCCCCCGGTGAAGTCCTGGAAGTAGATGGCCAAAATGCGCAGCACCTCCGCCGCCGCGATGGTGGAGAGGGTGAAGAAGGGGCCCCGCAGCCGGAAACAGGGAAGCCCGATGGCCAGGGCGAAGAGGACCGCCACCACCCCTCCAGCTATCAGGCCGATCCAGGGGCTGAGGCCCAGGTTCTGAAAGAGGAGGGTCGAGGTATACGCCCCCAGCCCATAGAAGGCGGCGTGCCCCAGCGAGAGCTGACCGGCGAAGCCGCCGATCAGGTTCCAGGAGAGGCCAAGGGAGGCGTAGAAGAAGATCCAGATGACCAGATTGGTCAGGAACTCGTTCCTGACCAAGAGGGCGGCCAAGGCAGCGGCCCCGGAAAGGAGGAGGCCGAGATGAAGATCGGGAAAGAATATCCCCTTTTGCCTCATGGCTGCAGCGGGTAAACCCGGTTCATAGCTCCTCCGCGCCCATCTGCCCCAGCAGTCCGGAAGGACGAGCGATCAGGACAGCCAGGAAGATGACGAAATAGACGGCCTCCTTGAGCTGGGGAGAGATAAAGAAGCCGGCCAAGGACTCCACCACCCCGATGATCAGGCCGCCTAGGAAGGCGCCGGGCAGGCTGCCCAATCCTCCCAGCACCACCACCACGAAGGCGGTCAAAACGAAGTAGACCCCCACGGTGGGGAAGATGGCGTAAATAGGCGCCATCAATCCGCCCGCCAGGCCCACACAAGCCGTGCCCAGGCCGAAGGTGAATAGGTAGATCCGGTATATGTCTATCCCCATCAACTGGGAGGCTTCCCGATCCTGAACCACCGCCCGGATAGCCCTTCCCAGATAGGTCCGCTGGAGGAAGAAATGGAGAAAGATGGTGGCCAGGGCCGAGGCGCCGAAAGCGATCAGCTTGGGAGCAGCAGCGACCAAGGTGCCGATCTGCAAGGCGGAGTGGCTGCAGAAGGATTCTACCGTCCGGAAGTCGGCCTTCCAGAAGAAAAGCGCCAGGTTCTGCATGGCCACAGAAAGGCCCACGGTAGCGAAGATCTGCATGTACGAGGGTGCCTCCAGGATGGGCTGGATTACCAGCCGATGGGCGATCAGGCCGGCCAGAAAGAGGAGAGGAACGACCAGCAAAAGGGAGGGATAGGGATCGAGGCCAGCCAAACTCTTGAGCCAGAAGGCCGCATACAGGGACAGCATCAGGAACTCGCCGTGGGCGAAATTGACGATCCGAACCACCCCGAAGATGAGGGTGAGCCCGATGCTGATGAGGGAATAGATTCCCCCCAGAAGGATACCGTTGATGATTAACTGGGGCAGGAGGGAAGACATCTCTCAGGCCCGTTAAATCGCTCCAGCCTCATCTCCCTCGTTCCTCATCCCCTGTCCTGGTCCTTATCGCCTTTCCCAGGAGGGGAGGGGGACCAGGATCATCTCCTTCTCCTTGAACTTGGCCGGGCTCACGATGTAGAGCTGTCCCCCCTGCCACTGCATGACCATGGGGAAGCTCTCCAAGTTCTGGCCAGCGGCGGGGTGGGCAGGAGGGGCAAAGCGTACCCCCCACCCCTGCCAGGTCCCTCCCACCGGGACCCTCAAGGAAAGGGCGGCCTTCCGGATCGCCTCCGGATCGAGGGACTTGGCTTGAGGGATCACTTGCTGGAAGAGGACCATGGCCCCTACGAAGCCGGCAGTGGCATGGACGGCCGGATACCGGCCATGCTTGGCCCGAAAGGCCTCGCGAAATTCGGAAAGGCTCGGTCTAAGCTTGGGATCCAGGACCCGGGGATCCTTGATCACCGGAAAGTCCACATTGAACACCCCATCCGAGTACTTGCCGAAGGTCTCGGCAAAGTCCATCATCCCATGGCCCGCGCCCGTTCCCACCATGGCCTTGAGTTGCAGATTGAGCTCCCGCGCCTGGCGCCAGAATAGAATGGCGTCGTTCATGTAAGAGGTGGCGATCAGCACATCCGGCCGGCGGGCTTGGAGCTTCATGATGAGGGAGGAAACATCCACCGCCTTGGCGCTATAAGGCTCGACGGCCACCACATTCAAGCCCATCTCCTGGGCCTTGCGCTGGGCGGCGCTCCCCACACTGGTGCCGTAGAGGGTGTCTTCGTAAATGATGGCGATCTTCATCTCCTTGGCCTTCATGCCCAGACGGGAGCAGAGGTCGTGGGCGGCGAACTTCACCGCCGTCTCCCCGAAGCTAGAGGCCCGCGGGCAGGTGCGGAAGAGATAGCGGAAGCCGCGGGCGGTTATGTTGTCGGCTATGGCCCCTTGCTCCCAGTAGATGACCCGGTGGCGCTCCGCTACTTCGCTGGCCGCATTGGAGAGGGAGCTAGAATAGGTCCCGAAGATGATCGGCACTTTCTCCACCGTGATCAGGCGTTCCGCCTCGCTCACCGCGGCCTTGGTATCCACCGCGTCCCCCTTCACCCACTCGACCTTCCGCCCCAAGACTCCCCCCTGTTCGTTGATCCACTCCCGGGCCAGATCGGCCCCGTGGAAGGTCTCGTTCCCCAGCTTAGCCAGACTGCCGGTAAAGGGAAACAAGGCCCCGATGCGGATCGGTTCGGCAGCTTCTATTGGTGCCGCCGCCAGCAAGCAGGCCAGGACTGAGATCAGAGCCGGCAAGATGATCCCTCTCTTCATGGCCGTTCCTCCCTTCCGCGGATGGGGTTTTGGCGCAAAAGACCTCTCCTTCCAGATTCAGTGATCATCCCCCTTCACATCCTTCCTCCCAGAACCAGGTAGAGATAGGCTATGCTCATGCCTACATAGGAGGCGGTGCAAAGGTACATCAAGAGCTTGTTGATGGGGTGGGGCTGCACCCACCTAGGGAAGGCTCGGGGGATGAGGTAGTAGTTGAGGTAGATCAGACCGGGGCAGAAGACCGACATGGCCAGAAAGGAGCAGATGCCGCGGATCATGATCAGCTTCCCCGGTTGGGCCAGAGCCATGGTGAAGATGGTGGTCACCGAGAAGAGGGCCACGAACAGGTAATACCAGGTGCGGAAGTGGTACCGGCGGGCCGGTTTGAGGTTGGAATAGACGAAGTCCGCCCACACCCTGGAGAAGCCGTCGGTGAGCTGCAACCAGGCGTCACAGAGGAAGGCCGCCGCCACTACCAAGAAGAGGGCCTTGCCCACCTTGCCCCAGGCCACCTCGAAGAAGGCCGACTGTACCACCGCAATCTCCCACCCCTTGGGCACCTTGTGTTCCGGCATGAGCAAGGCCCACGCCAGCCAGCACATGATGACCGTGGTCAGGGTGTTGAGGAAGATGCCCACCAAGTTCTCGGCGGCTATGTAACGCACCCAGCCCCGATAGTTCTTCCGGTTATCCTGGCTATCGGCAAAGGCATAGCCGGTGGCGGGGATCGCCTCCGGCTCCCCCGTGATGGGGCTGGTGACCCGGCCGATGAGCTTGCCCATGCCCGCGCCCTTGTCCCGGATCCAGTAGCCGATGAAGAGCTGACCGAATCCCCCCGCCCCGGCATAGGCGATGCTGGTCACCAGGATCCCCAGATCTTTAGGGTCCCAGTTCCCGGGCCAAGAGAAATGAGGCAGCAGGGCGGGGATGAACTGGCCCGCGGCGGAATAGACCTTGGGCTGGACCAGGGCCGCCACCACGCCGGTCATGGTAATCAGGACAATGAGCATGGAGAACTTCTCCACCACCGTATACACCACCCGACCGAAGGTGAGGGCAATCAGGTAGATCCCGATGCTCAAGTACCCCCAAAAGAGGGCCCGGCCGGCTGCACTCCATCCCGCTGGAAACTGGGTCAGGGTGCCCAGGGCCGTCCCTCCCGCACTGGCATAAGCCCCGAACCACATGTTCTCGATGAAGATCCCGATGAAGATGAGGATCGAATACCATTTCCCTATCCGGGTGAATCCGGTCATGGGCGTCTCGCCGGTGAGGATCACATAGCGCATGATCTCCAGGTTCACCCAGTATTGCAGCAGGGAGGCGGGGATCAGGAGGCCCAGGAAGGCAGCCCCGTACTTGGCCGTCAGGTAGGGCCACCAGATCAGCTCCCCGCTTCCCTGGGCCAGGGCGGCCCACAGGATGCCCGGACCCAGGTAGGCGAATATACCGAGGAAGGTGGGCATCACCGCCAGCTTCAAGGGCTCCAGCTTCCCCATGGCTATCTCGCCGGCGCCCAAACCCCCCTCTTTGTTTCCCTCCCCTATCTCGCGGTCGGCCATCTCCCTTCCCTCCTTGACCTGGTGCCAGCCAGCCTGCGCAAAAAAGAATCCCCCTTTCCGCTGGCACGACTAGGGGGATTCGGGCCTGCAATCCCAGGACCCAGGACCAACGGGGCTCGTCAATTTCATCAACGCTGCCTCCTTTCTCGCCCCTGGCCTCCAGCGAGGGCGCGGTATGGGGAGTTTCCTACAATCAGCCCGGGGCGGTGTCAAGGGAAAACTGATATCCTCCCCGGTCCCTCTGCCAACGATCGCGCCCTCTCGGACTCTCGCTGCCTTAGCGCGGGATTACATTGAATCCGGTGGAGGAGATCAAGCCGGCGTAGGACTTTCTGAACTTCTTCCAGAAGGAACGCATGTTCTTGTAGTTCTGGATCAGGGTGAGGAACAGCAGATCGAGGGCGGCGCTTTCGGTCCAGATCACATCCTTCTTGTAGCCAGCCAGCATGGATATCCCGGTAGCCTCCAGGAAACCAGCGATGCGGCCACGATCGGTGTCGATGGTGCTGCAGGTCCCGAAGTGGACCACCCAGTCCACGAATCCTCTCCCCATGAAGGACGCCAGTTTCTCCAGGTCGATGGGACCTGCATCCAGATGGATCTCCCCGGGACTTCCATGGAAGGCGAAATAGAGGATACCGTAGCCGGGGCGGCGTTTGATCTTGTAAAGGTTGTACCGGAGCTCCTCCTCGGTGTTGCAGCTCAGGTAGATGACCTTTATCTGGTTGAGCTTGGAAACCAGATCGAGGATGGGGGCCATACTCAAGCGGCGATGGCTTTCCAAGTCCTGATCCCACAAGGATTCAAGGCATATGATCCCTTTTCTGTGCTGCCTGGTCAGAGCCCCCAAGCCGAAACTCCTCTTGACAAACTCGGCCTCTTCCCCTATGCAAGGAAGGGTGACATTCTCCCTTTCCCCTCCTTCTGAGTATAGGCCAATGGCCGGAGCTTATCAATCCCCACCTGCCCATCCGCGAGGAAGTTCCCTCTGCGGGGCAGCCCTGATTTCGACCCGCTGCCCCCAGTGCGGGGGCGACCTGAGCTTCGAGGAGGGGTCCAATGCCATACGCTGCCCCTTCTGCGGCATCGCCCTGCTCGTCACCGGATACGGCCGTGTACTCTCCTATTACCTCCCTGCTGCCAGGGGAGAAGAGGAGGTCAAGAGGCAGGCGCTGCAGACGGCCCAGGCCCGGACTGTGGCATCCAAAGCGAGCCTGCAGGAACTCCTCCTCGCCTTCGTGCCCTACTACCGGATCACCGGCCTCGATTTCTCCTGGAGTTGGGAATACCGAGAGATCTCCTCCCCCCTCCTGTCCGACCCCGATCGCCATCTCCCTCTCGGCCGGGGAGGTCAGGACCTCGACCTCTACCCGGGGGAGGGGTTTGGACCGCTTAGAGAGAAGGAGTATCGCCTCGCCTGCAAATATCTGGATCGAACTTTTCTGGCTGCGGATCTTCCCCGCCTCACCCTTACCTCCCTGAGCTTCCGTCCTCAGGTCCTGGCTCTCCGCCTCTTCGATTGGGGAGAGATCCGCCGTCAGGGAACAGTGATCCCGGTGGCCATGGAATCGCAGGACGCCTGGAGGCAGGCGGAAAAGTGGCTCCCGGCTGGCAATTTGACCCTCCGCCGTCTCATCAACCGCACCCTCTCGCTGGTCTTCTTTCCCCTTTGGGAAGCGCGAATCGAGGCAGATGGAAGGCATTTTTCGCTCCTCATCGATGCCGTATCGGGATCACCCCTCTCCACCCTTCTCCTTCCTCCCTTATTGCCTTCCTCCCCGGGCAGCCAGAGCTCCTCCCTCGAGATCCTCCGCTTCCGCCCCCTTCTCTGCCCCAACTGCGGAGCGGATCTTCCTCCCGAGCCGAGCTTCCGCCTCTTCACCTGCGCGAGCTGCCACCGGGTCTGGAAGATCCACTATGAGTCCCTTCTGGAGGTCTCTTATCTGCTGGCCCACCCCCCCAAGGGCATGCCTAGCCCCTCCCGCTGCCATTTTCTGCCCTTCTGGACCTTCCAGGCCCAGGTCCATCTGGATGGCAGGATCCTGACCAGCAAGCACGACCTGGCCCAGATCGCCCCCCTGGCACGGGTGCCGCGAGAGGAGGAAAAGGGAATCCCTTTGCTCTTTTTCGTCCCTGCCTTCAAGGTTCGCGATTTGCTGGTTCTCAACCGCATCGCAACCTCTTTCACCCGCCTGCAGCCAGCCTTCGAGGTGCAGCCCTACAACGGAGAAGACCTCCACCCCGGCTGCATTCTGGACCGGGAAGAGGCCGCCAACTTTGCCCCCCTCACCCTGATCTCATTGCTCCCCCGTGGCAATTCAGCCCTGATCGAGGCAGCTGCCCGAGCCGAGCTCCTCCTCTCCCCGGGAAGGCTCCTGTTTTTCCCCTTCCGCGAGGAACTGAACTATTGGCGGGAGGATTTCTTGGGCACCGCTATCTCCAAGAACACCCTGGGATAGAGCGACCCATGCCTAACTCCTCCTTTTCGCTGCAAGCAGAATGGCGCCGGCTGCTGGGGGGATGTCTCCTCATTGGAATCCTCAGCGTCGCCACCGCCCTCCTTTCCAACTCCCTCCGCTCCTCTCCCCTTCCCCTCCTCCCTCCTTATCTCACCGGTCCCTCCTTCGCCTCTATCCGCCCTTCCCGGGCCGAGGAGATAGTGCGCTCCCACGGGGGAGTCTTGCTGGACAGCCGTTACCATTCCCGGTACCGGGAAGGCCACCTTCCTCAGGCGCTGAGCCTACCCCCTCGTGACTTCGACCTGCTTTTTCCCCTGGTCCAGCCGCTGCTTTCTCCCCAGGTCCTGCTGATCGTGTACGGAGAGGGTCGGGGATGGCCTAGCGAGCGGGAACTCGCCTATCTCCTCTGGAGGCGAGGCATAGCGGCGGAGAGGATCCTCATCCTGGAGGGAGGCGCCCACGCCTGGCAAAGGGAGGGAAAGCCATTGGTGCACCGCAAGAGGGAGAGGGGATGAGGCGGGAGCTTAGGCGATTGCCGGTTGGGGCGGGGAGGAGAGTGTCCTGGCTGCGGAGCCCGCATTTGGCCCTGTTGCTCCGGATCGTCCTGGGTGGGCTGTTCGTTTGGGCCAGCGGGCACAAGATCCTTCATCCCCAGCTCTTCGCGGAAGAGGTTGCCAATTACGGCATTCTGCCGCCGGTCCTGGTGAACCTATGCGCCCTCATCCTACCCTGGGTGGAACTTATCGCAGGCTCATTCCTGATCCTTGGCCTTTTCACCCGGAGCAGCGCTCTCACCCTTTGTCTGCTCCTGCTGGTCTTCCTGATCGCCATCTCCCTGAACCTGTTCCGCGGAATCCAGATCGAGTGCGGATGCTTTGGACCGGGGGAGGAGCTCGGGTGGCCCACCCTAGTCCGGGATCTCCTGATGCTGGCTCTGGGAGCGCAGGTCCTCTTCTCCGATGGCCACCTTCTTTCCCTGGATGCCCTTATTCGGTCCCGGCAGGGGAGGGAAGAGGCAGGGAGAAGAGGGAAAAAGAACTATTGACAGGAGGGCGCCGCTCTTGTAATCTCAAAATACATTAGGCTAAAGCAAATCTGCATCGATCTTTTCGCGGATGGCCAGCCCGGCATCGCGAGGGGCGATTGGGCATCCGCGCGGGATCGGAGCGCGGCTATGAAGGCCCCCATAGAGGTGCTCTGGAGCAAGTTAAGGCCGCCCCGGTAGGCCATTACAGCCTGCCAGGGGCGGCCTTTACTTTCTGCGAACCGGGAACCGAACCAGTGGGGAAGGGGGTGATCCTATCGAGGCGTGGTTGTGACCTGTGGGTCGAGTCG
>Ga0123519_10000232_pt1 | contig 95928 bp, 109 predicted proteins | sample YelNatPaOPRAMG02_FD_87396 | JGI IMG/M metagenome (GOLD analysis project Ga0123519, IMG submission 87396) | Hot spring microbial communities from Yellowstone National Park - Yellowstone National Park OP-RAMG-02 (version 2) | ecosystem: Environmental > Aquatic > Thermal springs > Hot (42-90C) ... | reverse complement strand
TAGCTAATAGTTGAGGTAAAAGATTGAGAAAGATTATTGAAGATCATTGATAAGATTGATGGTTAGGTGAGAGATTAAATTAAGGCTGATGTGGTTCTTACTTTTACCTGACGGCGATGTTTTGCGTAACACATAAAAAGCAAGCTTTTTATTTCTTGCCGGCAACTTTTAACTTTTAATTTCCAACAATAAGTGCTAAACGATTTTATTTAGTTTTCCAAATGGGTATACCCCCTCTTTGCTGGATATTAACCGGCCCTTTCCTATCCAATCCTCTTAATTGATCGGAAATATCGGTAAAATTTCTTCCGATACCACCGACTACCTTTCTATTAACCTCATCTCTTTTAGCTTTCTCTCGTCCATCCCTTATTTTGGTAAGATCAATCACTTTGAATTCCTTATCCTGACCGTCCATATATGCATGAATTAATAATAATTGATTTCCAAATCGTTTTCGTCACGGATGAATCTTGATTTAACTGCTTCACCGCGATGACCGAAAATAAACCGCCTTTTGGCACTCGTAATATAAAGTTTTTTTTGGGCTCGAGTGATACCAACATAAAAAAGCCTTCTTTCTTCCTCGAGCTGAAAATAATCGTCAATTGACTTTGAATGAGGTAAAATTCCCTCCTCAAGCCCAACTATAAAAACTACCGGAAACTCCAGTCCTTTGGCCTGGTGCAAAGTCATTAAACGAACACCGTCATAGTTTTTGTTCCTTTTTTCTCCCTCAAAATACTCCGATTCAACCAAAGCCACCTGCTCTAAAAACTCCGTAAGCCGCGGAAAACTTAAGGCAACCGATTTCAGCTCTTTGATGTTTTCAATCCGGCTGTAATCTTCCTCCTCATCCGGATTGTATATGTCAAGGTATTTTGTCTCCTGAAAAATTTTATCCATCAAATCAACCGTTGTCAACTCATTAACTTTCGGCAATATTTTGCTGTAAAAATCCTGAAAATCATGCCAGCGCTTCTTTCCCAGTTTCTTTATCCTCTCCTTGGCTATTTCATCTTGCGGGTTAACAAAAAGTCTTAAATAAGACAAAACATCTTTAATTTCTTTCCTCTCGTAAAATCGTGTTCCTCCTATAAGAAGATAAGGAATGCCATAGCGGAGAAATGATTCCTCAAAGATTCGTGATTGAGCATTAGTCCGATATAAAACAGCAAAAGATGCATAGGGAAGATTTCTTTTCAACCCCTCAATCACGTTTGCTACATAAATTGCTTCGTCTTCTTCATTATCTGCTTCGTAAAAAGTGACGTCTTCGCCCAGCTCGTTATCAGTAAAAAGGTTAAGGATGGGGTGGGTTTGGTTTTTGGAAATCACCTCATAGGCAAAATTAAGAATTTTCTGAGTGGAGCGATAATTACATTCGAGATTAAAAATCTTTGTTTCGGGAAAATCTTCTTTGAATTTCTCTAGATTTCTAATATCCGCTCCTCTCCAGGAATAAATGCTTTGGGAAAAATCTCCTACTACCGTCACTTTACGAGATTTTTCTCCCAATAGCCGCGTTAGCGAGTACTGAGCATAATTGGTATCCTGAAACTCGTCAACCAAAAGAAAAGGGTATTTGTCCTGATATTTTTCAAGGACCGATTCGTTTTTGATCAAAAGTTCGACCGTTTTCATGATTAGATCGTCAAAATCCAAAGCATTGTTTTTTTTCAAAGTAGTTTCATAATTTTGATAAACGTCAGCAACCAAAGAAGCGTTGTGGTCGGAAAAAAACTCAAGATATTTTTCGGCAGTGATAAGCTGGTTTTTGGCTGCTGATATCCGATTAAGAAAGTAATTGGGAGTGAATTTTTTTGTCTCCAATTTCTTTAAAACTGATTTCATTAAATTTATCTGGTCGTGTTCATCATAAATAACAAAATTGTGGTCGATGCCGATATTGTCTGCTTCACGACGAAGTATCGAGACGCAGAAAGAATGAAAAGTGCCAACAAAACCGATGTTTTTGATTTTGATTCGTTGCTTCATTTCATTGGCCGCTTTGTTGGTAAAAGTAATCATCACGATTGACCGCGCTGGCACGGAGTGGTTTTTGATCAAATTAAGAACTTTATAGACCAAAACCCGCGTTTTACCCGATCCGGCTCCGGCCAGGATAACCGATGGTCCGTCAACATATGCAACCGCTTCTTTTTGCTGCTTATTTAAATGGTTGAACAAGTCGTCTATCATAAACTATAATAGTATAGTAGATAAATTCTAAATCCGAAACCTATCTGCCAACAGGCAAAATCCGAAATTACATATAAATTCTAATTTAATAATGACAATATATAATTTAGACGTTCACACTTTAGAATTTTCAAAACAAATAATTGGATTATGCAAGAAATCACCCTTAAATAGAACTAATGATGTTATTGTTCGTCAATTGATAAGATCTGGCACATCAATAGGAGCCAATTATAAAGACGCTAATAAAACAAATATTAAAAAGGTTTTAAGAATAAGATTGGAATTGCTAAAAAGAAGCTAAAAGATCTATTAGAATTTAGGATTTGCGTATGAAATATTTCATCGCCAATTGGAAAACCTACAAAAGTTTGGGTGAAGCCGAGACGTGGATTGATTCTTTTACTGGCAAAATTAGGGCCGACCAAAAGTTACTTGACCGCCTAAATAGAGATGAAGTTAAAATCATCGTTTGTCCTCCTTTTCCTCTCCTTTATCCATTGAAAAAAAAGATTACCGAAAATAATCTTCTTCTTGGCGCCCAAAATATTTCTCATTTTGACGAAGGGCCGTATACAGGTGAAGTTTCCGGAAAAAATCTTCAAGGAATAGCCGATTATGTGATTGTAGGCCACAGCGAAAGAAGGCGCTATTTTGGCGAAAGTGATGAAATTTTGACAAAAAAAATCAACCTTTCCCTCAAATACGGACTTCAACCAATATTCTGCCTCGATAACGCCAACCAACCCATTCCTAATGAGGCAAAGATCATAGCTTATGAACCGGCCAAGGCCATCGGCACGGGCGACAACGAACCGGTGGAAAATGTTTTATCTTTCAAAAAAAGTCTTGACCTCAAATCAACAGCTATTTTCCTTTATGGTGGAAGCGTCAACGAAAATAATGCTCGTGATTATCTTTCACAGCCGGAAATCAACGGTTTCTTAATTTCTACCGCTTCCCTTGATCCTTTAAGTTTTTATAACATTGTCAGTCTTGTTTAAGCAATGAGAAAAAAAATTGTTATTCTGGCTTTGTTTTTTCTTCTTGTAATCGCTAGCATTATCATTTTGCCTTATTATAAATTCTTGACGCAAACTTTAAAAATTTCTCTTTTTAAGACGCTTTTTTCTTTTGATTCATTGAAAGTTCGCGACGATCAGGTTAATATCCTAGTTCTTGGGATAGCCGGAGCCGAACATGAGGGACCCAATTTGTCGGATTCTATCATGGTTCTCAACTATAATTTCAAAACCAATCAATTGACAAGTTTTTCATTCCCTCGTGATATTTGGAGCGCTACTTTAAGCGATAAAATCAACTCCGCTTATGCTTATGGCGAAGCCAAAATGAAAGGTGGTGGTTTAAAATTGGCTAAGGCGGAAATGGAGGCAGTTTTTGGTCAGAGGATCCCGTATGCGGCTGTCGTTAATTTTAGCGAATTTGAGGAGTTGATAGATTTTTTTGGCGGCATCGACGTTGTTGTAGATCGGTCTTTTACCGACAAAAAATATCCCATTGCCGGAAAGGAAAACGATCCTTGTGATGGCGATCCTGAATATGCCTGTCGTTATGAAACAATTTCTTTTGCTAAAGGAATTAATCACATGGATGGGAAAACCGCTCTTAAATTTGCCCGTTCGAGAAATGCGGAAGGCATCGAAGGCAATGATTTTGCCAGAGCAAAAAGACAACAAAAAATTGTTGAAGCAGTCAAGGACAAATTAATTGCCTACGTCAAAAATGCCCGCCTTAAGGAACTGGAAAAACTATTCCTCACTTTGGATAAGCTCATCATTCGCGATCTGACCAATCAACAGGCGGCTATCATCGCCAAAAATATCTTTTTGAAAAAAAACTTCCGCCAAAAACAGGTGGTTTTAACTGAAGATTTTTTTACCGTTCCCGATTATTCCGATTATGACGGCAAGTATGTGCTTGTGCCAAAATCGGGTAATTTCAACCTTATTCACCAATATATCGCCTGTATCATTAATGATTTCTCCAATTGCGAAGATTTAAAAAATAAAGGAAATAAAAATCAGTAAGCTGGATGCTGCAAAAATAATAAGAGCGTTGTTAATAAAGCCCGATTCCGGCAAGGCTTCAACTCGTGTCGGTGATATGGTCTCTTGGGAATTATCTGTGGTGGTGGTGATAGTTGGATTTTGATAGGCTAAGATTATTTCTGTTGGCGAAGGAGTAATTGTCGGTGAAGGTTCGCTTGTAACAGGAATTTCCGTCGGTATCTCTTCGGAAACAGTTCGATTTACTGCCAAAAGCTTTTGATAAGTAACATTAGCTGCTTTTATTTTCTTTGGCGCCGTCGGTGATGTCGTAATCTCACTGCCACCTTGATTAAGCATAAAACTAATATAGAAAATAGAAAATATAAGAATGGTAATCACTAATAAAAGGATGACAGTTGTTTTCTTCGAGTTCTTTTTTTCCATAACTTTACTCTCCTAACCAACCATCGGTTTTTGAATGCAACTGGGCCTCAATTTTTAATGACGATTCGTCGCTTCCTATCTCATATTCTTTATAGTAAACATTTTTATCCGCTTTAAAGTCGAGAGTGATGTGATCAACCTTCCACTCATTATCATTCACTTTGATTCTGGCGCGATCGATATCCAAATCTTTAATCGTATCAACGCCAATAATGATGCGTTGCCCGCCTTTAAGTTTGACCAACTCCTCATCGGTCAGTTCGTTCCAATTAAGATCAAATATCTTAATCCCTTTCGAAGTCACAAAACTAACGATCGGCTGCTGTCGTGCTTTTTGACCGCTTTTCATTTTGCTAGGAAGAGCAAAACCCAAAACGGAAACCAAACCGAAAATAATGAGTAAAAAAAAACCGATGATTAGAGGAGTTTTACTTGGTTTGATAAACCTCTTATTTTCCTCAACTACTATCACTTTGGGGATATTGGTTTTGGGGCTAAAATTTTCTTTGAAATCCGGAATTACCGGTTGACTTTTTTTAACAGCTTCTTTTTTAATCTGATTGATTTCATAGAAGATAAATCCAAGAGTGACAAAAAAAGCTATTAAGCTAATTTTGTTGAATGAACTTAAGAAAAAAACGATATCCATAAAATCATTTTATGAACACTATCTTTAAAAAGCAAGTAAAATTCCAAGACCTATAATTATTAATGAGGAACTTCCAATGATAACGGGGTTAAAACTATTGCCAGAAATAGGCGCTGTCTGGGTCGGGCTGACGTTTTGAGACAAGATTTGTGTTGGAATAGGCGTACGTGTTGGCACAACCGTCGCCTCATCGGTAGCCTCTCCCAAAACCTGCTCGCCGGCTTTGGCAATGACAAATTTCCTCTCTATTTTCATTTCTTTTCCCAATTCATCTTTGGTTGTCGCCGTTAACAAATATTTCCCTGGAGGAAGAAAAACAGGAAAAATCACTTTCCAAACGCCATCTTTATCTGCTATCGCTCTTGAAGAAAGACCTTCTTTCAAGTCAATACTCACCACCACCTCTTTTCCCGGTAACGCCGTTCCTTTAATAAGAGGCTTTGATCCAGGAATAACGGCATTTTCTGAGGGGAAAAATATATCAAACATCCCCTTCTCATTTTTTTTTGTTGAGGACGAAAGAACATCCTCACCTTGAAGTTGATAATCGTTTCCAATCTTTACTTTAGGAAGCGTACTAAGATCGGCAAAAGCAACTGATACGGTCGATGTTCCATAATCTTCGCTGTAAATTCGAATTGTCGCTTTCTGTTTTTCCGAGGGAATAATAATTTGCAAATCATCCTGTTTATAGAAAGCATTTAAGGGAATGAGCCATTCTCCTTTGCTTTTAGTCATAGTTGACAAAGAATATGCATCATCAACGCTTAAAATAACGATCGCATCGGCCAACGGCTCATTGTTGGGTTTGAGAACAATGCCGTATGCCGGACTTAAATTACTTCCTTGAGTATATTCTCTTGGCTTTGGTAAGGGATAAAAATTATCGTATTGGAAAATAATTTTCTTTTCATCACCCGCGCCAATCTTAAAAAAAGCCGCCTCATTGGGGATTTCCCTTAAAACAACGTAATGATTGTAAAAAAGATTCTTAACCGTTTGGGTATCGCGTTCGTCTGAATATAATCTGGCCAAAGGTTTTTTTTGGGCGTCATACAAAACTATCCAACCGCTTTCTTTATCCATGCTTCTCCAAAAAACAGTTACCTCATGATTGGGCGACAGGTTGGTAATTTGATATTCCCTTACTTCCTTAGTAGTTTTCTTTGCTTTAGAAGGGACTGAAATATTGGAAAAAACATAAGCAAAAAATCCGCCGATAGTAAATATCAGCAAGAAAATGACAAAAAAAGGTATTTTGCTCTTCTCTTTTAAATAGAGCTGTGAATAAATCGTCATTGCATTTTTTTCTCCAGGATGTCTAATATTTTTGGATCTATTTCATAATTGTTCAAGCTAGGCAATTCAACTTTAGTTTTAATTTTTTCTCTGGTTGTCGCATGATAAATATCAGCCACCAGCCAAGCAATCACGGTCAAAAAAATACCGATTGATAATAGCAATAATTCTTTTCTGTTCATAAATAGTAAGCCTCAACTACCATGTTGATTTTTAATCTACTGCTTTGAGTACTTTCTGGATCTTTGCTAATAACGATTTTATCAACCATTTTTAATCTTCTTTGAGCAAACATGTCCCGCAACATTTTTAAAGAGTCTTCAAAACTACCCACTCCCTCAATAGCAATTTTCAATTGCCGAAATGAATTGTTATCGGCTTGAACCAAGTTCACTTCGTCGATATTTGCCTTCTTGATGTAAAAAGACTTTAAATCCCAAAGGTCATTGAGAACTTTATTTATTTCCGGACCGTCGGGAATAGCCTGGTCTAGAATATGTAAGCGGCCACGATTTTTTTCGATTTGAGACTGAATGCTCACAATTTCCACTATTTTTTTTTCGTATATAGAATCAATTCTTCTTAAATCCTCCTCTTCTCTTCTTAAAGCAAAAGCGGTTGTCAACGACGGCCTGATAGCAAAAAAAATAAAGATCGAAAATATCAGAAAAAACAAGATAACAAAAGTGTAATCACCTGTTTTCTCTGTAAATATTTTGCTGTTAATTCGTTTTTTTTCCATATTATTGTTTTTCGGCAAAACCGCTTAAAACCAGATCAAAACCATAACCGAAATCTGTTTTTTTAATATTTTGCAAATCAACTGAATTGAATTTTTTTTCTTCCTTAAGATTTAAATAGAAAGCTTGAAGTATGCGGGAATTGCTAGCCTTCCCCTTCATTTTAAGGGAATCGGGCCCAATTTCCAAACTTTCAAGAGTAAGGTCTTTGGGGAATTTGGACAAAAGATAACTAAGCATGTCGTCAAACTTATCTTGGGCTTTGAGAATTTTTTTTGCTTCCTTGCTGCGTCTGTCTATCTCTTCGGCTTGCTTAAGAAGCGGCATTACCACCTGTATTATTTCTTTCTTTTGATCCACCGATTCTTTAAGATCTATAACATTTTGATCGATGCGAAAGCGGAAAAAAAATACTCCGATAACAATAAGCTGCGTAACAACAATGATATACCTTAAATAATTCAAAAAAAAATGCATCAGCCTCTCAACAAACGAAGGCTTTTTCTGTTGCAATAGATTAATTTTATATTTCATTTGGCTACTTTTTCCCCTTTACTTAAAAATTTGCTAATTTCCGATTTCAAACGGTTAGCTTTATTTTTATGAATTACTCCTTTTTTAGCCGCTTTATCAATTTTGGAAAAAGCTTCTTCAAGAGCTTTTTTTTGGTTCTTTCCGCTTTTTATCGCTTTTATGGCTGATTTATAAGCTTTTTCGTAAGCCAAATTGCTTACTGCCCGTTTCCTATCCTGTCTTAGCTTTTTTTTAGCAGATTTTATAATCGGCATCTTCTAACACCTCCTATTCAACGATATGAATTGACCTAATTTCTAAATATGGTTAATTTCTCTATTTTACAATTTCCAATTACTTAATTACCTTGTTACTTTTAAGTTTTAATTAAAAATTACAATCCATAATCTTTCTCAAAAATTCTTTCGCCATAATCGCCCATAAATCGCAATGAAAGCTTAATCTTGCCGACAACTTCATGGTAAACGCAACGTCCGGAAGAGCATGTCCCGAGAGTAATATCCTTGGAATACTCTTTTTCTCCCTCTAAACTCACAGTTCCGATTACACCCTGCATACTCTGTTTTTTTGTGTCATAAGACAAAGAATATTCGATCGATTGAGTTCCTTTAGGAATTCCTTTTATTGCCAAAGTAACTTCTTTCTTACCAGATTTGGGTGTCAAACTCACTTGAACAGAAGCATCAACAGTCGGAATAAGCTCTTCTGTTATTGACGTATCCGCCTCTGATTTGGTTTGGCTACCTTTGTTTTTTAATATCAAAACTGAGGCAAAAATCAAAACAGCTATCACAACACCAATAATAATGATCCTTTTTTTATCCATATTGATTAAAAAATTAACTATTAATTTTGTTCTTTAAATATTCCTTTAACTGTGTAATAGCTACTCGATCCTGCTTCATCGTGTCACGATCCCTGACCGTAACCGTATTTTTTTCCGGTGTTTCGTAATCGACTGTCACACAAAAAGGCGTCCCGATTTCATCCTGACGCCGGTACATCTTACCGATATTGCCACTATCATCATATTCGGCTGTCAAATCAACCTTAAGATCCTTATATATTTTTTTGGCTATATCACTTAGTTTAACATCTTTTTGCAAGGGAAATACTGCGACTTTGATCGGTGCCAAGCGAGGCTTGATTTTTAAGAAAACTCTCTTTTTCCCCTCCAATTCCTCTTCCCTGAAACTATCAAAAAGGATGATGCCCGTTAAGCGAGATAGACCAAAAGTGGGCTCTATCACGTGAGGGATAAATTTATCGCCTGTCTTTGGATCGGTATACACAAGCTCCCTGCCCGAATGAAGAGCATGATTCCTTAAATCAAAATCGGTCCGGTATGCCAAACCAAACATTTCTTTCCATCCAAAAGGATATTCATATTCAATATCCATTGTTTTTTGCGAATAATGGGCCCTTTCATACTCAGGATGCTCCCGCCATCGAATTTTATTTTCATCAATACCCAAATCAAGCGCCCACTGCCACATTTCTTCTTGCCAGTAAGCATAAATCTCTTCCCAGTTTTCCGGTCTGATAAAATATTCAAATTCCATCAGATCAAACTCAACTGTTCGATGAATAAACTGACCCAAAGTAATCTCATTTCGGAAAGCCTTTCCCTGTTGAGCAATACCAAAAGGCAATCTAACCCTCATTGTGTCGATGACATTTTTGAAGTTGATAAAAATCCCTTGAGCAATTTCTCCTCTTAAATATACTCGTGATCTTTCCTCCTCAAGAATCCCCATGTGAGTTTCAAAAAGAAGGTTGAAACGACGGACATCAGTAAAGTTTCTTGCTCCACATTTAGGACATTTTAAATTTGCTTTTTTAATTATTTTCGTCATCTCTTCAACTGGCAATCCCTCAACTTTTTTGCCGGGTATCTGTTCTTCAATCAGAAGATCGGCGCGCGTCCTGTATTTACAGACTTTGCAATCCACTAAAGCGTCGGCAAAACTGGCCACATGGCCCGAAGCTTGCCAAACTTTGGGACTTAAAATGATGCTGGCATCAATTCCAATCATATCATCGCGCTCTAATACAAATTTTTTCCACCATAAATCGCGCAGATTGTTTTTAAGAAGGGTGCCGTAATGTCCAAAATCCCAGGTATTGGCCAGTCCTCCATAAATTTCCGATGACGGATAAACAAATCCCCGCCTTTTAGCAAGAGCGACAACATCTTCTAATCTGACCATAAACAATAAACTATTTATAACTATGATAAATTCAAAATTTAAAAGTAAATCTCTCTTCTTACTTTTTGATTAACTATTGCCGATTAACTTATTCAACCGATTTACTTAAACCTTTTAATATAGATTATATACTAAGTGAAGGTATTTTTTCATTAATAATCTCTTCAACGAAGAGCTTTATTTCAGGCAGAGTTTTTTCTCCTTTTAAATAGCCTAAAACCGAAAGCAGTTTGTTTAAATAAGAACAAAGTCCATCTTCGCCAAGATCTTTTTTGGATAAGGCCACAAGAAAACTTTTAGCCAATTGATAAACTTTAATTTCTTTAGCATTTTCAGGCAATAATCTTTCCAAGATGAAAAGGAAAAGATAAAAATAAACGAGTTTTTTTTGATCCTTTTTGATTTGGGAAAAAGCGGAAATAAGTTTGGTTTCCTGTAAAAAATATCGTTCATCTTTCCGATAAAGAATAACGTTGATTAAATTGCCTGTTTCTGTATGAGGAAGACGCCGACTGGTGATTTTTTTTATTCCTTTGGCCAAAACATTGATTTTGCCTGATCTTTCGGTGAAAAGAGTGACTATTGTGTCTTTTTTTAAAAGGCTTCTTTTTCTTAAAACAATCGCTTCCGATTTAACCGTTCTTGTCATGAGCGTATTATAGCAAACCGGATTGCCAACACAATCTGACAACCAACTACTTCAATATTATTTCGTCTTGATTTCAATATCGGTATCAAGCGCTCCGGAGAAAGCTTTCTTTCCGTCAACTTCGACTTTGATTTTCTGACCTTGTGTCCCCGGCTGTTTTTGGATGAGAAGATGGTAATCTTGAGGTTTGATGTAAGCAGGTAAATAGTATTCAACAACAACTTGAGCTCTTCCCATCGGCGACACTTGGAGAAATCCTTCATAAACGGTTTTGCCTAATTCGTCGTAAGTCTGGACTTTCCTCTCCGAACCCTTAAAACTGATGAGTTTCGAGCCTTTGGGCACATAAACCCTGATCCAGTTTCTTAAAGTAGCATTAAGACACAATCCTCCCCGCTCCAAATTACAGTCGGAATGAGGATAAGGATTTTTATATTCAATAGTCACTTCTCTCACAATTTGACCATTTTTTGTTTCCGTTTTTGATGTGATTGATTCAGATACAAACATGTTAGACTTAGCACCAGCAAAGTTGACGTTATTAATATGCAAATAGTCTCCTTGACAATCCCTTATCCTGCCGGCGAAATTCAGGTTTTCAACCGACTTCTGCAAATCTTTATCGGTGAAATAAAGAAGTATGTGCTTTTCTTTTAAATTTTTAAGCATCTGGTGTGACAATGTTCCCCAATATTTTGACGGCGAGAAACCAATTGCTTTGTAAAACAAGGCATACATCAGATCGCCCAAAATTCCCTTTCTGTTTTCTTTAATGTAATGAACCGGCCGGTCAACCATATCGAAAAGCTGGTAAATGACTTGGGGGCAATCACAACGTTTGTCGATCTCGGCGGAAAAACGGACACCGTTAACCTCGGTGTCACCAAAAATAGTCAGCATGTCAACTAAAACTTGAGAATCAAGAGTGATGATGCCGTCGTAGTCAACTTTACTACTGCTTTTCTGGTAGAGAGAGTCAAAAAGTTTAATCGAAGTAGGAAGATCGGGGGAGAGGTTGCTGTCGCGAATATAAAAGCGATAAACATCTTTATGATAGGTAGCGATTTCTCTTGGAGGCTCGGGGTGATAAGAAATACTATTATCCAAAGAATAAATATCATCTGATTTCTGGATTCTTATCTTGCCGTCTTTAACCTTGAAAATAGCGTACGAGGTTAGAAAGCCGCCAGTTGCCCGCAATTCCTTGTCGTTTTGAAAAAGTAAAAGGTAAGTTTTTTCTTTATCTTTGCCAAAAATCTCAGGTAATCTTTTTACCAAAGGTTTGGCGTCCACAAAAATTGACTTAAGCCCGTCAAACTGTTCTTTGATGTTTTCTATCCTCGACCTAACTTCAATCGATCCGATCTTCTCCGGATAACGTTTGGGGTCGATTTTGTTCATCCTGATTTCCGCCTGCCTAATATCTTCAGAAATAACATCCAATTTGACGAGAATCTTGTCCAAGGTGAGAACAGCAGTTTGCAACCTATCTTCGGACGATTTTTCAACAAAAGAGGTGCCTCCCTTTTTGAAACCGATAAGATCAGCATAGGGGCCGACGGCAACGATTGTTTCTTTACCGGCCTTAACCAAATACCCACCAGCCTCAACCATGTTTTTGAAATCAGCTACATAAGGAATAAAAGAAGCCCAATACACAGCTCCTGCTTCTTTCTCAAAGCTGGCATAGTCTTTAGCTAAGGAATCGAACTTTTCGTTGAGAAGATCGATGTTATTTTGAGAAAAACTCTGTTTGACATCTTTTGCTGAAGCGATGAGGATTTTAGCCTTGGCGGTGATCCTGCGATAAGGTAGATAAACAAGAAAATAACCTAACGCGATCAAAAAAACTGTAGTAATAGCGATAATCAATCGTTGTTTGCGTTTTTTCATTTTTTAAAAAAAAACTTCTAAATCGCCCCTTTTCCCGTCAACATTATTAACGGCGTTTTCAGAATAATTTGTAGATCTAATAATAATGATATATCATTAACATACCTAGCATCAATAGCAATCCTTTTGTCAAAATTCACTTCCGAACGGCCACTTACCTGCCATAAACCGGTAATCCCAGGTTTTACCGACAAAACTTTTTTGACCAGTTTTCTTGTTTCGGGAAATTTTCTTTGCTGATTCTCCAGCTCATCCGGATAATAAGCTCGTGGTCCAACCAAACTCATCTCTCCTTTAATGACGTTGATAAGCTGCGGAATTTCATCTATTGAATGTTTGCGGATGAATTTACCAACCTTGGTGATGCGCGGATCATTCTTCAGTTTATAACTGCTTTTTTTGTATTCCTCAAGCAAATTTTTGAAACGCGGATCTTTCCTTAAAAGATAATGAGCATTAGCAATCATTGAACGCAATTTAAACATCTTGAATCTCTTACCGTGTTGTCCTACTCTTTCGGGCACATCGGCCAATACCGGACCAGGGGAATCCAATTTGATTGCGATGACGGCTGGAAAATAAATAGGGAAAAAAATAAGCGACAGCAATATTGCTCCGATAATGTCAATAACTCTTTTCAAATACTTTTGGTAACCTTCTCCAACCAAAAGAAATGTTAAAAAATTTGTTTTTTTATTTTCATTCATTGTTTTTTTCTATTGCTAATGTTTTCGTAATCTTTAAGTCAGTTTCTCGTTCTCGGTCCCGCGGAAGCTTTCAACCAATTTCTTGATCTTGGCAACAGATGTTTTCTTTGTCACAAGCAAGACGTCATCTGTATTGACGATCAACATGTCATTAAGATCAATTCCGACAATCAGTTTATTGTCGTCATAGTTATAAACGAGATTGTCAAAAGAATCCTCCATCAATACTTTGCCTTTGACGATATTGTCTTCTTTCTTGTTCTCTAAAGCCTCTTTTAACGCTTCCCAAGCACCAACATCACTCCAACCGATATCGTCAACAACAACATAAGCAAACTCACGATCCAACTGCTCTAAGATGGCATTGTCAAAGCTTATCTCCGGCATTTGATGATAATAAGTTTTGAAATTCTTATTAAAATCGCTCTTGCTTTTTGTCTGAAGGATCTTCTCCGTCAAATCATAGATTTTGGGAGAAAAACGCTGAAAAAGAGAATAAATAAATTTAGGCGTCGAAACAAAATAACCTAAATTCCAGCAGTATTTGTTTGACTTGAAATACTTTTCGGCCAATTCTTTATCAGGTTTATATTTAAAACCTATGAATTTGCAAAAACTGATATCGTTTTCTTTAATTAATACGTCATCAGTTTCAATCCAACCTAAATTATCCGAAGCAAACCGAGGTTTTTGACCAATGAAAATAATTTTGTTTTTATTTTTGGCGATTACTTTACCAGCAGCCAAAAGAATTTTTTTGAATCTTTCTTCTTGTCTGACAATATGATCGCTCCACAAAATAACTACCGGTTCATCGGGAAAATTGCGTGCTAAATATCCCATCATAAAAGCGACTGCTGGTCCAACATCTTTTTTCTCCGGCTCGCCGATGATATTTTCTTTGGGAATAAAATCAAGTTGCTTAGCTACCAAATCAGTATAAGCTGCTCCTGTTGAGATATAAATATCTTGAGGAGAAAATTCCGGTAGCAATCTTTTTACTGCCAATTGAAGAGTTGATTGGTTATCAATAATTTTTTCAAATTGTTTGGGAGATTTCTTCCTTGATAGCGGCCAAAGCCGCGTTCCCACTCCTCCTGCAAAAATAACTGCCTTCATAAAAGATTAAATATCTAATATGCTTTTATATTTAATATTCGCAGTCAAATTATTAATAAAACTTTTCTTGTCAAATTTCGAGACTTGCTGCTCACCTATTGCTTTAACCGTGTGCCTTAAATTGTATGACATTGAAAGGAATCTTTCAAGCCCAAGCATTAACGATTTTCTGTTTGGCTTATCAAAAAATATCCCCGTTTTGTCTTTTTTAATTGTCTCTGTTGCTCCACCTCTCCCATAGGCGATTACCGGGCAGCCGAAAAACTGCGCTTCAAGGGCTACATAACCAAAATCTTCCTCTTGAGGCATGATTAACGCTTGCGCATGTTGATATAAATAGGCTAATTCCTGATCGGCCAAATCCTCAAAAAAACGAATGTTTTTACTTGTTTTTTTTTGCAATTTATTTTTTTCCGTCCCTTTTCCCACAATTATTAAGTTGAGATCAGGTCGACGACTAAAAACGTCAACAACCAAATCCACTCTTTTATAAGGCTCGAGTCTCGACACCACCAGAAAATACTTTTGACTTTCTGAAATATTTAATCTTTTGTTTTTGTTATTTAATATTTGATATTTGACATTTGTCCAATATTCGGTATCAAAAGGTGGATACACCACTTCTGTTTTCCGGCCATAAAATTGTTTGCAACGATCGGCTACGGTTTTGGAAATGGATATAATTTTATCCGGCCTTTGCGCCGTTATATAATCCCATCTTTTTAAATGATTAAAATAACTGTTGGTAATGCTTTTTAAAGGAATATTTTTGATATAAAGATCGGGATAAATCCACAAAAAGCGGGTCGGCGTCAAAAGGTAGCTAATATGGAAAGTGTTTTGTTTGGTAATAATTGCTTTGGCAAATGAGGAGGTAACGGAAATAACCAAATCATAGCCTGCAAAATCAAATGATTCAAATGCAAAAGGATAAAAAGGCACAGATAAAACTCTGTTTTTTTTTATGAATTCGGGTAAATTTTGAATAAAAGAAGTTTTAATTTTCAATCCTTTAGCCCAGACAGCATTTTGCCGGTCATAGTAGGAAGTAAAAAAATCAGCCGAAGGAAACATTTCATGAAGTTGTAAAAGTATTCTCTCCACTCCTCCCCATTTGTCAATCCAATCATAAACGATTGCGACTCTTTTTCTTTCTTTCATAAAAGAGATTATAACTTAAAATTTGTTTTTGGTACGACGTTTTTGAATGCTAAAAATCTATTATTGATTGAGGAGGTTTTGATAGAGAGAGAGTGTTTTGTCTGCCATTTTCGCAAAGGAATGTTTTTCCAATATTTTTCGATAATCAAACTTTGGCTTGTTTTTCAAAAAAAACTCAATTTTTTTCGCTATATCTGAAGAATTTTGAGGATCAAAAGAAAGATACTGTCCATCCAAGATTTCATGGAAAACAGCAATATCCGAGGCTATGACCGGTAGGCCAAAATAAGCCGCTTCAACAAGAGGTAAACCAAAACCTTCGGAAATCGATGGGTTGATCAACGCTAAAGCATTTTTATATAGATAAATCAACTCCCCATTAGTTGGATTATTAAGAAACATTATTTTCTTTTTCTGGTTCGATTGATCGATCAATCGAACCAGCCGTTCACTGAATAATCCATCCGGCCCGACCAATATCAATTGTATATTTTTATCTAATTGGGAAAAAGCCTTGATTAATCTTTCGACATTTTTATGGGGATAAAAATTGCCCACATAAATGAAAAAGTCTTTGTTCAATTTTAGTCGGGGAGGAACGGCGTCAATATTGATAAGTTCATAATTAACTCCTTCACTAATAGGCAAAATCTTTTTTTTATATTTTTGTCCGTAAATTTTTACCAATTGATCTTTAACTGTTTTTGTTGGAGTGATGACGGTAGCCGAATGACGAATTTGACTGGCTAAAACAATTTTGAAGAAGAAGTGTTTTATTTCATAAGACAACCAGTTTTTTGTCGAAGCACGACCAGTCTTAAACAAAAGAGGAGTTGTGTCGTGAATGGTGGCAATAAACAACCGGCGATAAATGATTGGGTAGCTAAAATAGGTAAAATGCATCAGGTCCAACTTATCACGGTATAACAACCGAGCAAAATCAACCTGTTCGCTAAAACTGTGCCATCGACAAGAAACTTCTTTTTTAACAAAATTGGCCCGATTGAACTCAACCTTAGGCGAATCTTCTTTCATCAAATAGATGTAAAAAACAACATCGTTGGTTTTGGCTTTTTGGAGATAATAAAGCAGATTACGAAGATACACTCCCACTCCTGTTTGAAAATAAAGCCTTGCATCAATGCCAACTTTTTTCATGATAATCGGTGTTTCAAATCAATGAAAAAATAAACAGATCTGTTAATGATAAAAGGCATTTTTTTTTCGTAGTGCTTCCGATAAAAAACCTTCATTGCTTCGTAAAAATAATTTTTGGTTAATTTTTTTGTTTCTTCCCTGACCTGTCCCAGACCGCTTGCATATTTAATATGAGTAACACGGAATAAGGGGTAATAAACAATCTTATAGCCTAACTTTTTGATCCGAAAGGACAAATCCAAATCCTCCCCATACATGAAAAATCGATCGTCAAAACCGCCTACTTGATCAAAAATTTTTCTTCGCGTCAAATAAAAAGCACCGCTTGGCGAGTCAATTTCATGAATAGTTTTAAGATCAAGATAAGAGAGATGATAACCACAGAAAAGGCGATTAAGTACTGGTATTCTACTAAAGATTTTTTCCAGTCTGGAAAAATAACAAATAGAATTCCAAAGATTGGGAAATCCGCGATGGGAGGCGGGATCGATTTTTCCCGAAGGAAGAAGCACTTTCACTGTCAGAACTCCAATATTTTGATGGGCATCCAAATAAGCCAAAAGTTCGTCTAAATCCACTTTCTCCATAATAACGTCGGAGTTTAAGAAAAGGAGATATTCTCCTTTGGCTAGACTGACGCCTTGATCATTGCCTCTAGGAAAACCGACGTTTTTTTTATTCTCAACCAAAATGAAGTTTGATTTTGCCTTTTTAAATAAACGGAGGGCTGCCACCGAACCATCGGTTGATGCATTGTCAATGACGATTACTTCAACGTCTTTATTATTTTTTTTTCCTATTGAAGCGTATATTGATTTAAGGCATTGAAGGGTAATTTTTCTGGTATTATACGAGAGAATAATGATCGAAAGCCTTGGCATAAGATGCTTTTATTATATAGCAATTCCTTATCGCTTTGGCGATTGCTTTAGTCTCCTTGCCTTACCACCTGTCCCCACTTTACGCCTTTCCCTTTCTCTTGGATCACGGGTAAGAAGACCGTGTTTTTTAAGCTCTGACCGATAACTATCGCGATCTACTTCGCAAAGGGCGCGCGCCAAACCGAGAATAATCGCTTCCAGCTGACTGCTTTTCCCACCGCCCTTGACTAAGATAGAAACGGCAAAACGATCCAAATTACCTGTAAGTTTGAGAGGAAAAAGGAAACGCGTTTGTTCATGAATGCTGGTAAAAATTTTATTAAACGGTTGTTTGTTAATATAAATCTCACCGGCTTTAATTTTTAAAGCGGCTTGTTTTTCGTCAGGCACGCTGATGGTAACAGTCTTATCTTTGCCGACAATATAGAGTCTAACCCGCGCTACCGCTTCTTTTCTTCTACCGATTGCTTCATAATATTTTTTCCCGTTGTTTTTTTTAGCCATAACCTCTAATATCAATTTTTAACCATGATTATTTTTGAATTTATCCTGATAAGGATGTTTATCATCCGGAAAGACAAATAACCGCTTCAGTCTTCTTTCTCTTAACTTGTTTTTCGGAAGCATTCCGGAAACCGCATGTTTAATAACAACCTCCGGGTTTTTTTCAATCATTCTTTTGAAAGATACTGTTTTCAAACCGCCAGGATAACCGGTATATCGGGTATAAACCTTTGTTTCTGACTTTCTACCTGTCAAAACAACATTTTTCGCATTAATAACCACAACAAAATCACCACTGTCCAGGTAGGAAACGTAGTCCTTTTTATGCTTTCCTTGTAAAAGTTTAGCAATCTCAGGCGCCACCCTACCTAATACTTTTCCGGAAACGTCAATCAAGTGCCAATCTCTTTTAACCTCTTTTTCCTTGATTGGTTTTGTCGCTTGGGTTAATTTAACCATATTTATTTCTTAGCCGATGTTTTTGTTTCGGCGTGCTCAACTTTTTTAACTTCTTTTCCTCCTTGAGCGCTTGTGGAACCGCTCGAGGAGGAAACTTTTGAGGAAGGTTTAGTCACAACCACCGGGTAAACCCACTCAATTCTGGCCATCTCCGCACCATCGGAAATTCTTTGCCCCAACCTGATTATCCTCACATAACCACCTGTTTTTTCCTTCAAAACAGGTCCAACTTGATCAAAAAGCATTCTCACCATTTCAGGCCGACCAAAGTTTTTCAGCAAGTAGTTCTTGTTGGATTCGGTCTTCTCTTTAGCCTTATTGGCCATCTTTTCAATCAAAGATTTAAGAACTTTCGCTTTCGGCAACGTAGTTTCCACTTTACCTCGGGTGAAAAAGTTGATCAGCAACTTCCGCAAAAGCATTTTGTTGGCGTCTTGCCCCCATTTGAATTTTATTTTTTTTATCCTGTGTCTCATAGTTATTTAAGCTCTATACCCATTTTTTTAAGCTCAACATCAATTAATTCAATTGATTTCTTACCTACTCCCTTCATATTAGTCAATCTTTCCTTTCCTGCCTTAACAAGATCGGCAACGGTTTCAATGTTTTCCCTAAGAAGGGCATTGATAACTCTTGAAGGAAGATTTAATTCGTCAATTATGATTTCATATAGTTTTTTATCAATAACTTCTTGCCCTACCTCTACCTCTTCTTTCTCTTCCTTGATTTTAGGGATATCCTTTCCTGATAGGATATAAGCAAAAAAATCAGCTAAAGTAATTGCTGATTGTCTTAATCCTTCGGAAGGCCTGATGCTACCGTCGGTCCAAATCTCTATAACCAGTCTGTCAAAGTTGGTTTTCCTTCCAACTCTTGCCTCTTCAACGCTAAAATTTACTTTCTTTACTGGAGAAAAAAAAGCATCCACCGGTATAAATCCGAATTCTCTTTTTTCTCTTTCTTCGGCCGGCAAGTAGCCAGTACCTACCTCGGCCACTGCTTCAATCTCTAGCCTACCTTTATTGTCGGTGATTTCGGCAATATAAAGATCACCGTTGACTACGTCAACCTCTCCTTCGATATCTTTGCCGTAAATCTTGCCCGGTCCCTTAGCAGAAAGGTGAATTTTGTAGGGGCCTTCACCATTGGCTTTAAATCTTAACTGCTTTAGGTTTAAAACGATTTCAAGAGCCGATTCTTTTACCCCTTTGATCGTGGAAAATAGATGAGGCACCCCTTCTATCTTGACACCAGTAATGGCCGTCCCCGTAAGTGAGGACAACAGCGTCCGCCTTAAAGCATGACCTAAACTTTGGCCAAAACTAAGCGGCAAAGGCTCGAGGATGAATTTGCCGTAATTTTGGGTATCCTCGACTTTTTGAGTAAAAAAATTGGGGTTGATCATAAGAAAAATATAATTATTAACGAGAATAATACTCAACTACTAACCTTAAATTAATCTGTTTATCGATCTCTTCGCTTGTTGGAGCTTCAACCATCTTTCCAACAGTTGCTTTTCTTTCTAGCCACCGAGGAAGTATCAAATCTTTGTTGGCCATCATCTTTTCGATATAGGGGATCTTAATTGCCTCTTCTTTAGCAAAGGAAACAATATCGTTGACCTTCAATTGGTATGACGGAATATCTACCACCCGATCGTTAACCTTGATATGGCCATGATTGATCAGTTGTCTGGCGGCTGCTCTTGTTGGAGCAAAACCAAGACGATAGACTGTATTATCCAACCTGCTTTCTAAGAATTGGGCCAAATATAAGGCAGTGTTGCCTTTTTTGGCACTTGCAATTTTGAAATATTTTTTTAACTGGCCTTCAGTAACACCAAAAATATATCTTAATTTTTGTTTTTCCCGCAACTGAACAGCCCGTTCGGATATTTTCCTTTTCATCCGAGCACCATGCTGACCAGGCTTAACATTAAGCCTTTTCAAAAGCCGAGCATGTGATTTGGAACCCGGTGTTTTTAAACCGAGATCTAATCCTTCGCGTCTGGCTATTCTGTTTCTCGGACCTACGTATCTCATAACTTTTTGGTTGAAATTTCCTTTTAATTGTTAAACTCTCCGTATTTTTGGCGGTCTGACTCCATTGTGCGGAACCGGAGTAATATCAATAATTCTATTAATCTCCACATCAGATCCTTTAATTGCTCTTAAAGCCGCTTCTCGACCCGGCCCAATACCTTTAACAAAGATGTCCGCTGTCTTTAAACCATGATTGACAACAGCTTTTTTTAAGGTAGCTTCTGTTGTTGTTGTTGCTGCATAAGGGGTTGATTTTCTCGTCCCGCTAAAGCCAAACATGCCGCAAGAACCGGTAACCAGCGGTGTCCCTTTTTCATCAGTCACCGTCACCAAAGTGTTATTGAAAGTGGCGGTGATGTAAATTCGTCCATTCTCAACGATTTTTTTTATTTTTTTCTTAGCCATATATACTGCTGTTATTAAACTTACTTAGTTTCCGATTGGGAAGCAACAGTCTTGCGTTGCTCAATTTTTGCCCAAGCTTCTTTTCTTAAAGCTCCAACCGTTCTTCTTTTACCCCTTTTGGTTCGGGCATTAGACCTGGTTCTTTGCCCGCGAACCGGCAAACCCTTGATATGCCGCAAACCTCGGTAACTACCAATTTCCTTTAATCTTTTAATGTCTTCAGTGACAGCCTCTCTTAAATCTCCTTCGACCTTATAATTTTTTTCAATCAAGGCGGTGATTTTTTTCAATTCGTCTTCGGTAAGTTCGCTCACCTTTTTTTCTCGAGCAATATTGGTTTGTTTTAAAATTTTTAGCGAACTAGACCAACCAATGCCATATAAAAGGGTCAAGGCATAATCTATCCTTTTATTATCAGGCAAAATTACTCCTAAAATACGTGCCATATATTATCTTTAATTGCTTAACCCTGCCTTTGTTTATGCTTAGGGTTAGTGCAAATAATATATAATTTTCCTTTTCTCTTGACTATTTTACACTTCGAACAGATTTTTTTGATTGATGCTCGAACATGCATATTTACATTCGGTAAATAATTCTTCCCCGGTTTAAATCGTAAGGCGTTAACTCGATTCTGACCTTATCGCCGGGCAAAATTTTGATATAATTTTTCCTCATCTTGCCGGATAAATAACACAAAATCACTTTTTCCGACTCAAAAAGCCGCACCCGAAAAAGGGTGTTAGGCAAGCTCTCTATCACTTCTCCTTCAACAACGATGACATTATCTTTCATAAACTCTATATTTTATCATAAACTTCCCCTAATTTGAAGGCAAATTTAGTTAATGCCGTCTATCATTCATTATGTCAAAACCAATGTCTCTTTTTCGGTGACGGCCACTGTGTGTTCAAAACAAGCCGCCAGACTTCCATCAGCGGTCACAACCGACCACTCGTTGCCTCTCTCATAAACAAACGATTCCGCACCTTCAGAATAGATAACTTCAATAGCAATCGTCAAACCCGGTTTGATGATCGGTGTCTGATTAAGAGGCCGATCCAAAAAGCCCGGAACATAAGGTTCTTCGTGCAACAAGCGACCTATTCCGTGGCCTGTCAATTCTTTCAAAACAAAAAAACCGTTGCCGTAAATTTCCTTTTCAATCGCTTGCGAAATGTTACCGATTCGATTACCTGCTTTTGCCTGTCGAATAGCCATCTGCAAGGCGCGCTTACCAATAGCCAAAAATCGAGACTTTTCCGGGTCTATGCTTTTTCCGACGAAATAAGTATAAGCATAATCGGTATTGTAACCACGGTATTCCAAACCGATATCCAACGTCAATAGATCGCCTTCTTGCAAAATCCTTTTTGATGGCGGAGTGTGGACAATTTGCTCGTTAACAGTCAAACAAGTGCTCCAGAAATATCCCGGAACCTTTTTGAAAGACGACTCACCGTCGAATTTTCTGATCAGCTTTTCTGCCTCATAATCAATCTCATTCGTAGTCACTCCTGCCTTGATTTTTGTTGACAACAACCGAACGATTTCTCTTAACCTTCGTCCACCCTCCCGCATGATTTCTATTTCTTCTTTTTTCTTCAACTTTATCATATATTCTTTTGCCACTTTCTAAGCATCAACCGTAATATACCTGCCGATAAACATTCGCTAGTTTGTCATGAAACTCCTGCAGGGAAAAATTATTCTTGATTAGATAATCGGCAAAGGCAAGCGTTGGCCCCATGTTGGTGTCTACTAATTCGTTAATATCCCTTTTTGTTCCGTAAAGTTTCGAACGATACTTCCTTTTAGCAATTCTCTCATAACGAATGTCCTTATCTGCATAAATAGCCAAGATGCAGACATTGTTTTTAGGAAATCTTTTTCTTAAATAAAGGTATTCTTCCCATGATCGCATTCCGTCGATAATAACAATATTGCTTTTTTTCAGCGCTTCTTCAATCTTTTTTTCGTTCAACTTGGCCAATGCTTCTTTACCATACTTAATCCTAAACTCGTTTCTTATCTTTTTATGAACTTCTTCTGTGTGGGAAAGCTTGTGGTTGTCAATATATTCGTTGATAACTTTACCGAAAGAAATGACGGGCAAACCTTGATTTTTAAAATAATTGGCTGCCTCTGTTTTGCCCGCTCCCGGAAGCCCAACAATGGCAATGATCGTCCTTTGCTTGCGCTCCCAGATTTTGATCTGATTCTTTATCAGTTGCTTGCCGATGCTCTTTAGGATCTCTTTATTAACTTCTTTAATCGACTTCGTCCCATCAATTTCGGCCAACTTTGCTTGTTTTCGGTAGTATTCCAGCACCGGTTTGGTGTACTTGTGAAAAAGCTCAATTCTTTTCCTCAAGGCAGGCAAAGTTTCATCTTCTCTTATAGTGCTGTTGCGGTAGGAAATTCGCCATAGCGCTTCTTTCTCTGGCACGTTTAAATAAATTACCTTGTCAATATTGTTTTTGAAGCGTTTAGCCTGCTGTAAAGTCCGAGGAAAACCGTCAAGAATATAACCTCTGGCATATTCTTTTCTTGATAGATATTCGTCTACTATCGGAACCATCTTTTCGTCGGGGACAAGAATACCAGCATTAATCGTTTCTTTGATATATCGACCAAACCTTGTTTTTTCCTTGGCCATTTCTCTCAAAATGTGTCCGGTTGATAGATAGGGAATTTTTAGCTGTTTTGACAATAAGTTTCCTTGGGTTGATTTACCCGCTCCCTGAATACCGATTAAAACAAGTTTCATTTGATTAGCAAAAATTGATAATTGAAACTACCGATTTATCCCAATTTTTTCTTTTCCTTGTGTAATGTATGCTTTCTGCATTGACGGCAATATTTTTTAAGGGTCAAGGCAGCCGTCGTATTGATCTTGTTTTTTTCAACAACATAGTTTAGCCTCTTGCATATTTCACAAGTTAAACCGACAAGTATTCTCGAACCTTTTTTTGCCATAATTTTTTAATTATCAAGCTCCTGCCTGTCAGCGCCTAAATACAGCGAAGACAAACAGACTAATAAATTCTAATAATTAAATTCTAAAACTAAACAAATTCATGTTTGGATATTATAATCCAGATTTGATTAACTTTTATCTGACAAATTTATCATAATTTTTCATCACCAATTGAGCTTCAACCATCTTAAAAGTCTCAAGAATTACCGAAACAACAATCAATATTCCTGTACCGCCAATTATTAAACCGCTCACTCCAGTAATTTTGGAAACAACTGCCGGCAAGATAGCTATTATACCCAAAAAAAGCGCTCCGACACTAGTAATGCGATACAAAATTTTTTCCAAATATTGTTTGGTGGCCATTCCGGGCCTAATACCAGGAATGAATCCGCCGTATTTTTGAATCTCTTCAGCTATTTTTTGAGGATTGAAAACAACAATCGTATAAAAATAGGTAAAACCGATAACCAAAATAAAATAGAAAAAATTATAGAAGAAACCTGCCGGCGAAAATAATGTCACTAGAAATGACGCCATATTGGCAATAAATGGATTTTTGACATATCTTAAAAAATTGCCAATGAGCTGGGGAAAAAGAACAAAAGAAACGGCAAAAATAATTGGGATAACGCCGGCCTGATTGAGTTTAAGAGGCAAATAGTTGGTGGCACCTTGATAAACGCGGTTGCCTCTGATTCTTTTGGCGTAATAAACAGGGATTTTTCTTACCGCTTCGTTGATAAAAACAACTCCGGCTATGACTAAAACCGCCAGAATCAGGTAGATGATTATGTTTATAACCATTTCTTGATTGACTACCGCCAACGTTCTACCGCCAGCAACCGGTATTCGGCCAACAATACCGGCAAATATCAGAAGTGAAATTCCGTTTCCCAGTCCAAATTCGGAAATAAGCTCTCCAAACCAAACCAATATAAAAGTGCCGGCTACCATAGTGGAAATAAAAGACAAAAACTCCAATAGCGATAGAGCTCCAACAATGTTTTGATTTCTAAGAAGAAAAAAGATACCGATTGTCTGGATAATCGTTAAAGGAACCGTCAGAAATCGGGTGTATTGATTCATTTTAAACCGGCCGTATTCACCTTCTTTTGACAATTGTTCCAATTGAGGAAATACCATTGTCAAAAGTTGAATAATAATTGAGGCGTTAATATACGGATTCAGACCCAAAGCCATTACTGAAAAGTTGATCAAGGTGCCTCCGGAAAAAATATCTAAAAGCGATAAAAATTGACTTTGAGAAAAAAGCAAACGTAAACGAGTCAAATCAATCGCTGGAACGGGAAGAAACGCAAACAGCCTAAAAATGAGAAATATCAGCAGGGTGAATAAAGTTTTTCTTTTGAGTTCGGGGTCTTTGAAAAGCAACTTCAATTTGCCAAGAACATCTTTCATAATTCAACGCGTCCTCCCAATTTCTCAACCGTGTTTTTTACCGATTGAGAAACGGGTATTTTAATGGTTAATTTTTTCTTCAACTTACCTGTTGATAATATTTTTACTCCTGTTTTGATGGCGTCTTCGCTTACCAGTTTTTTATCAATTAAAGCTTTGATATCAACCACTTCCCCTTCCTTAAATGCATCAAGGTCACTAAGATTAATAATCATTGGTTTTCTTCTAATTGGTTTATTTCTGCCTTTTCCTCTAAGCAGAGGGTATTTTTTGACCATTCTGCCTTGCCCTCCTTCAAAATGCAGAGGAATGCTTTCGCGAGCTTTCTGGTGTCTGGTAATACCGCGGCCTGATTTAGCTCCTTTACCGCTTCCCAAACCCCGTCCACGCCTTTTCATTTTTTTAAAGGCTATTCTTGGCAAATGTGATAAAAAATCGTTCATAATAAAAATAATAACTTATTTTTTTACATTCTCCCTTCTTGGCTTTAACCTTTTTAAAGCCTCCATTACGGCGTAAGCATTAACAATTTGATTTCTTGATCCGATAATTTTGCCCGAAGCATTATAGACTCCGGCCAAATCAAGAATAACTCTGGCGACACTACCGACTTTTAGCCCGGTACCTTCGGGCGCCGGCTTTAACAAAATGTTGGCTGCTTTGTATTTTAACTTTATCTCATGAGGCAGCGTGTTTTTGTAAAGAGGCACTTCTATCATATGTTTTTTTGCGTAATTCATTGCTTTATGGATTGCTGGCGGCACCTCCAAACCCCGCCCCAAACCAATTCCGACGCGTCCTTTTCTATCGCCGACTGCAACTAAAGCAGAAAAACTAACATAGTTGCCTCCGGGAATTTTTTTGGAAACACGTCTGATTAAGAGCACTTTTTCCGATAATTTCTGTTCTTCTTTTTTTTCTTCCATAAACTTTATATTAATTTAAATTTATATTTTAATGCCGCCTTCGCGTAAACCTTCGGCCAAGGCGCTCACTCTCCCTTTATAGGCATACAAAGCCCGATCGAAAACTGCTTCTTTAATCCCTTTTTCCATCAAGATTTTTGCCAACACCAATCCCGTTTGTTTCGCTTCTTGAGTTTTTTTACTTTTTTGATAACCTTTTTTCTTTGACAGAGCAAGACTCGAAAAAGAGGCTAAAGTTTGTCTGCTTTGATCATTGATCGCTTGAGCATAAATATAACGACTTGATCGAAAAATAGCAATTCTCGGTCTTGAAGCTGTCCCAAAAATATTGGCGCTAACTCTTTTCTTTCTTCTTAGTTTTCTCAAAAAACTGATTTTTTTCATAACGTTGTTTAAGGGGCTCCAACAGTTACCTTTGCTTTTTTGCCCGGCTTAATTCTTAATTTTTCGCCCAAATATTTAATCCCTTTTCCTTTGTATGGATCGGGTTTTTTAAGAATTTTTATTTGATAAGCTATCTGTCCTACCAATTGTTTATCAATGCCTGAAACGATTATTTTCGTGTTGTTGGCAACTTGATATTTTATTCCCGGCACCTTTTTGAAAGTAATGGGATGAGAGTACCCCAACTTCAAAATCAAATCTTCACCCTGAAGTCTGGCATTGTATCCTGTTCCAACAATTTCCAGTGTTCGCTCCCACGGCTTCTCAACACCGACAACCGCATTACCAATTAGCTGTCTGAAAAGGCCGTGAATCGATTTGGTTTTTTTAAGTTCGTTCAGGCGGCTGACTATAATCTCGTTATCTTTTTTTTCCACTTTTATCCCAACAGGGATACGAAAACTAAGCTCGCCTTGCGAACCCTTGACAGTCACAGTAGTATCGGTCACATCAACTGTGACAGAGCTTGGAACTATAATCGGTTTTGAACCAATCTTTGACATGATTACCAAACATTAAATAATAACTCTCCCCCGATTTTTTCTTTTTTAGCCTCTTTATTGGTTAAAATCCCTTTGGGTGTTGACAAAATCGAATAACCCAATCCTCCTAAAACCGGTTTCAGTTCTTTATACGAGACATAAAAACGTTGACCGGGTTTGGAAAATATTTTGATATCGGTGAGAGCCGGAACACTGTTGTTATACAAAAGATCAACCGTAATGTTTTTCACTTTATCTCCTTCCACGTGGTAGTTTTTAATAAATTCTAGATCTTTCAGCTTTCTCAAGACTTCTTCTTTAAAACGTGAATAAGGCACGGTAATAGTCTCACGTCTGGCCAGATATCCATTTTTAATCCTAATTGCTAAATCGATGACCGAATTTTCCATATGTTTATTAAGTGGCTTCAATTACTTTTTTGGTCACTTTACCATGACTTCTAAATGTTCTCGTCGGAGCAAATTCTCCCAAACGGTGACCAACCATCGCCTCAGAAATCAAAATCTCGACAAATTTCCTTCCGTTATGAACGGCTATCCTGTGACCAACAAATTCGGGCGGAATTTGCGAACTCCTTGCCCAAGTCCTTATAGGAACTAAATTGCCTGTTTGTTTCTGCCTTAAAATCTTCTTTAAAAGTTTAGCGTCAATATATGGTCCTTTTTTCAATGATCTTGCCATAATGATTACCAAGAAATTTTTCTAACTCCTGGGATTTCCCCTTGCAATGCTTTCTCGCGAAAACAAATTCGACACAAGCCAAACCGTCTCATATAACCTCTTGCCCGTCCGCATAAAGGACAGCGGTTTTTTTGCCTAACTTCGTACTTTTGTTTTTTTAAAAATTTAACGATATTTGATTTTTTAGCCATATTTATTTTATTTCTTAAAGGGAATACCCAATAACTCAAATAATTTTTTTGCTCTTTCGCGACTGCCTGCATTGGTAACGATTGTCACTTCAAGACCTCTAATTTTATCAATTTTATCGAAATCTATTTCGGGAAAAATCGTTTGTTCGGGAAAACCAATATTGAGATTACCGCATAAATCAATACTTTTTTCATCTATGCCTCTAAAATCACGCAATCTCGGAATGACGATTTTAATCAGCTTTTCCAAAAAATCCTCCATTTTTTTACCTCTCAACGTGACCTTGACTCCTATCGGCAAACCTTTTCTTATCTTAAAAGCGGAAACAGACTTGCGTGCTTTGGTAATTACTGGTTTCTGACCAGTAATTGCCGCTAATTGTTCTTGAATCTTGTCTAAAACTCCTTTATTGGCCACAGCTTCGCCTGCGCCGACATTGACTACCACCTTAATAACTTTTGGCGCCTGCATCACGTTTCTAAGCTTCAATTCGCTGATTAGCTTTTTCTTGACCTCCTGATTGTAAAAATCTCTAAGTGCCATATCAAATTAAATCTTGCTTTTGCATCGCTTGCAAATTCTAAATTTCTTTTTTCCTTCAAGCTGATAACCTATGCGAGCTGGCTTGCCGCATTTTGAACATTTATACATTACTTTGGCAATATCCAAAGGCCGCGGTATTTCGACAACACCGCCCTGCGGCATCTGTTCGCTTTTTTTGACATGTCTTTTATAGATATTGATTCCCGGCACAAGAACCTGGCGCGTTTTTGGATAAACACGCTCGACTTGACCTTCTCTGCCTTTATCTTTGCCGGCAATGATTATAACTTTATCTCCTTTTCTAATTTTCATAACAAGATTTTATTTTTTACTTATATTTTATATTTGATCCGCTCGATTTACTCAGGGTCTTCCTGAGCAAAGTCGAAGGATTAATACGTAATATGTTCGTTAATACATCTCTTTTGCCAAACTAGCAATTTTGGTAAATCCATTGTCTCGTATTTCTCTGGCAATTGGTCCAAAAATTCTTGTTCCTTTCGGCTCCTTTGAATCAGGACCTTGCAAAATAACACAAGCATTGTCGTCAAACCTGATATAACTTCCATCTTTTCTTTTTTCTTCTTTCCTCGTTCTGACAATAACCGCTTGAAGAACGTCGCTTTTTTTTACTTGGCCGTAAGGAATGGCTGACACAACCGTCACGTTAATCACCTCACCCAAGTAAGCAAAACGACGATTTCCTTTTTTGGGAATACCAATCATCATCACTTTTTTTGCTCCCGTATTGTCAGCAACATTTAACATCGATCTTATCTGCAACATATTTGATTATTGATTTTCTCTTAAATAATTAACTGATTTTTTCGACAACAATAAAATGTTTATCTTTGGAAATTGGTCTCGTTTCTTTAATTCTGACCACATCACCTTCTTTAATTTCTTTGTTTTCGTTATGCGCTTTATACTTTTTATGTCTGACAATAACCTTTCGGTATAAAGGATGTCTTAACTTGCGCTCAACATCGACTATAACCGTTTTTGCCATCTTTGTCGAGACTACTTTTCCAGTAAATATTTTAGCCATAGGTTTTTTTATGCAACGGTTTGTTTTTGACTAATTAAAGTCAAAATCACTGCTAATCTTTTTCTTTTTTTAACCAACAAATTCGTGTCTTTGACTCCACCCGCTGGCGGATTGGCTTTCATCTCAAGCTGAAGCCTGGCGATTTCTTCTTTTAGTGTCCTCGCCTCTTTTTTCAGCTCGTCTACTGACTTTCCTGTTAGTTCTTTAGTAATTTTTTTCATAATTTAATCACGCCTGATAACTTTTGTCCTCACCGATAATTTTGAGGCAACATTTTTCAAGACGGCAACACTTTCTCCTTCCGACAAACCATCAATTTCAAAAAGAATTTTTCCCGGAACGACAGAGGCAACAAAAAAAGCCACATCGCCTTTTCCCGCTCCCATTGTCACTTCGGGTGGTTTTTTGGAATAAGGCTTGTCGGGAAAAATCCTTATCCAAAACTTACCATTTTTTCTGGTTGCTCTTGCCAAAATCACTCTTGCCGCCTCAATCTCCCTATCTCTGATCCACCCGGCGTCAAGAGCTTTGAGACCAAAACTACCAAAAATAAGCTGTGCTCCCTTGATGGCTAAACGCCGCCAAGTACCTCGAAATTGTTTACGATATTTTTGTCTTTTTGGCGCTAACATTTTTTGTCTTTATTTTTAAACTTATCTTGATATCCAAACTTTAACCCCGATATAACCTGATTTTGTTAAGGCCGGATAACGGGCAAAATCAATTTCTTCTCTTATGGTTGAGGTAGGAATTGTCCCTTCGCTATATTTTTCTCTACGGGAAATTTCCGCCCCGGCAATTCTTCCACCCAACTGAATTTTAACCCCTTTGCCACCAGCCTCCATCACTCTGCTCATCGCATTATGAATGACCGAGCGGTGGGGAAAATTCTTAATCAATTTTTCAGCAATTGTTTGAGCAACATAATAAGCGTTAAGGTACGGCTTCTTGACTGGTTCTATTTTCAAATCAATTTTCGCTTCTTTGACTTTCCCCGCTTGTGCGCCGCTTCTCAAATATTGGAGAACGAATTTTTTGACTTCTTCCAAACCTTTCCCTCCTCGACCGATGATCATTCCTGGTTTCACCGAGTAGATATAAAGGGTGATTTTGTTGATCGCCCGCTCTATATCTACTTGAGTCACCGAAGCAAAACTAAAGCGCTTCATCAAAGCTTCTCTAATTTTTACATCGGACAAAAGGGCTTCTCGATAAGCCTTTTTATTTGAAAAAAACCAGCGAGAATTCCAATTGTATAAAACTCCCAATCGTAAACCTCTTGGATGTACTTTCTGTCCCATTATTTTTCTTTTTTCCTGCCAGTTTTACTTTTGGCAGAACTTTTTCTAACTTTTACTGTTTTTGAGTTTTTCACAGCCTCTTTTTTTATTTCTGCTTTCTTAACTTTCTTTTCTTTTCTTTCCGCCTTGGCCAAAGGATGACCAACAACGGGCTCAAGAACAATTTTAATATGAGATAATCGTCTTTTAAAGGCATTGGCCGAACCTCGGCTTCCGGCTCGATATCGCTTTAATTTTTGTCCTTCTTCAATTGTTAAAACTTTAAATTTTAGCAAATTTTCTTCTACTTTTAAAGTATTCTTAGCATTGGCAAGAGCCGACTTGATTGCTTTATAAAGAATTCTGGCCGCCTTTTCTTTTCCATAATAAAGATAATTAAGCGACTCGGCCGGTTTCATTTTTTTAATTTCAGGCAATAAAAACCTTATTTTTTTTGGTGAAATCCTCAAATTTTTAAGATAAGTACGGGATTCCATAAATTTATTTTCTTCTTTTAACGATTAATTTATCGCTCCATTTAAATTTTCGTCTTGTTTTTTTACCACGAGCAGGTTTCCCCCATGGAGTTTTGGGATGCATTCCTTCGCCCGATCTTCCTTCTCCGCCACCATGAGGGTGACTACGTGGATTCTGGGCTGTTCCGCGAACTGTCGGTCTTATGCCCATAAGAATTTTCCTGCCTGCTTTCCCGATCACTTCTTCTTTGTGTCCAACATTGCCTACTTGTCCAATCGTCGCATAACTTTCTGCCGGTATCTTTCTGATTTCGCCCGAAGGCAGTTTCAAATGAACATATTTATCCTCTTTAGCGACAACAACAGCATAAGTGCCGGCACTCCTCATCATCTGCCCACCTTTTCCAGGATAAAGCTCGATATTGTGAACTTGGATGCCGAGAGGAATATTTTTTAAAGGCAGGGCATTGCCGATTTTTATTTCCACCGTATCTCCAGCAATAATTTGGTTGCCCACTTCAAGGCCATTTGGGTGAAGGATATACCTCTTTTCCCCGTCTTCATACTGCACCAAAGCAATATCAGCATTACGGTTCGGGTCATACTCTATTCTTAAAACTTTTGCCGGCATGTTTCTTTTGTCCCTATTAAAATCAATCTTGCGATAATATCTTTTTTGTCTTGCGCCTCGGTGGCGAACGGAAATTTGCCCCGAAGAGTCCCTTCCCGAATGCTTTCTCAAAATTTCAATCAAAGCCTTTTCCGGTTCTTGAGCTGTTGCTGTCAATCTTGTTTTCATATTTAATTTATGCTTGAGGGAATAAATCAATCTTTCCCTCGGCTAACTTAATAAAAGCAATTTTCTTATCAGTTAATTTTTTAATGGTCAATTTTCGGCCGACCCGCCTCGTTTTGCCTTTCCTTACGGCAATTTTGATATCGGCCACTTTGACTTTATAAAGTCTTTCCAGAGCTTCTTTAATTTGGTGCTTGTTGGCTTTTGGCGCGACTTCAAACATATAAACTTTTTCTGCAGCAAGAGTAGTCGCTTTTTCCGTCAATACTGGTCTTATTAAAACCAAATCAGTTTTCATTTCTTTTAAAAAGTGTTTTTTATAACTTTTAAGGCATCCTCGATTATCATGACTCTGTCGCTGTTTAAAATCGTGTACGGATTAATTGAAGTCGCATTTTGATATTTTAGATTGGGTAAATTTCTGACCGCCAAAATGAGATTTCTTTTTTCCCCATCAGGTGTTAGGAGAAGAATTTTCTCTTTCTCCAAACCTAGATTATTGAGAAACTGGGCAAAAACTTTTGTTTTCGGCTCAATCTGCATAAATTCATCGGCCAAACCAATGATTTTTCCCTCTTTGTTTTTAAGCGTTAGAGCCAAATACAAGGCTAATTTCTTCATCTTCTTATTTAACTTAAGCGAATAATCGCGTGGCTTAGGACCAAAAGTAATTCCTCCGCCAACAAAAATCGGCGCTTTAATGCTGCCGTGTCGGGCTCGACCCGTCCCTTTTTGGCGGTAAATTTTCCTTGTTGATCCAGCAACCTCACCTCTTGTTTTGGTTGAGGCGGTGCCTTGTCTTTGATTGGCCAAATAAATTCTTACATATTGAGCCAAAACTTTCAGATTACCCTTGACATCAAAAATTTCTTTAGGCAATTCCACCTCTTTTTTTTCCTTACCCTTAAGGTCATAAACCTTGATGGTCAAACCAGTCTTTATTGCTTCCTTTTTGATCGCTCTTTCGGTTTTGGCCTTTTTCTCTTTCTCCTTATTGTCTAGTTTCTTTGTTCTTGGCATGTTTTTAATAAATATTTAACAATTAAGAAAATTTCCTTAATTCCACCAGCTCCCCCTGCGGTCCCGGAACCAGACCTTTAATCAATAGTCCATCATCTCTAACATCTATTACTTGCAGATTTTTGACAGTCACCTTTTCGCCACCCATTCGACCGGCCATTCTTTTGCCGCGGTAAACTCGTCCGGGCGTTGTTGTCTGACCGATTGATCCCGGTGCTCGCTCTCTGTCCGATTGACCGTGAGTACGCGGGCCGCCCTTGAAATGGTGGCGCCTGACAACCCCTTGAAAACCTTTACCTTTGGAAACGCCCGAAACATCGATAAGATCGCCCTTTTTGAAAAGAATTTCCGGCTTGATCATGTCGCCGATAAAAATCTTCACTTCGCCTATCACCACACCTTGTTTACCACCTTCCTCAATGAACTTAACCTGATCAACCACTTTATCCAATCTAAATTCTCTTAAAAAACGAAGCGGGGCCTTCACCCCCGCTTTCGCCAATTCTCCTCTGACTGGTTTTTTAATGTTTTTAACTTGCTTAAAGCCGATCTTAAGGGCATTGTAACCATGCTCTTCGATCTTTTTAATCCCAACAAGATAATTGGGAGTGGTCCTAACAAAGGTTGCCGGAATTCTTTGACCCTTCTCATCGAAGACTTGAGTTTGTCCTGATTTTTCTCCCAAGATAAAACCTGCCATAATCGCTTGCGAAATTTTAATTTCCCTTTCAACCAAAAAAATAGCCCCAGATTGGGGCTTTCGATTTTCCAATCCGGATAAGCCTCAACGGCTATTTTCCCGAGCAAGGAAAAGCAACATTAGATCTAATTATATAATACTATTACCAATAGGTCAAGGGAGAAAAGGATAATCAAAACTTTTTCCTCTAATTTGATCAATTTTTCAAATCGGAGAAGGTTTCCAATTTTTCCCAAAAATAATAACCCGTTAGCTACTTGTATTTTTTCACACCTTTCAAAATTAAAGAAAATCTTTTTCGAAACGAGCTTATCGGAATCTTGTCCAAATAGGAGTTTGGCAATACAGAATGACTTTAAACGCTCTTTTATTAGAAATTCCCTAGATTGAAGTAAAAAATATTAATTGTAAAACGTTTAATGTTATGTGTTTATGCTATGAACTGTAATTATTAATTTAAGCTCAAAATATGCTCAAAAGATTGCAACAAGAATTATTAAAACCATAATGACTATTCGTAGAATAGCTCAATTTAACAACCGAAATAAACAACGTTATCGTTTGTCTGATTTTATCTAAGGTATAACTCTAAAAAGGTCATAGCTACTTAAAAGGAGCTTCTTTAAAGTTTCTCATAAAACATTTAAAAATTAGTGGAAAATGAATACAATGTTAGCTAAGTTAACAATTGTAAATAAACAGTAGTGATATCAAAAATTAAAAATATGATTTAATTAATTAATCATGTCCTTTGCCCAAAAAAGAAGAAAAATCAGGGCAAATTATAAGCAGCCTTACATTTTTACTTCAACCTCAACTCCTGCAGGAAGCTCCAAATGCATGAGAGAATCAATTGTTTGATTGGTGGGATTAACGATATCGATCAACCTTTTGTGGATAATAAGACCAAAATGTTCGCGGGCATCCTTGTCAATGAAGGTAGATTTGTTTACTACATAAACTTCTTTTTTTGTCGGAAGGGGAATCGGTCCCAAAATGGATGCGCCCGTCTTAATTGCCGTATCGACAATTTTTTGACAGGTTTCGTCAATCAATCTGTGATCATAAGCTTTAAGTCTGATTCTTATTCTACCTTTAGGCATAATTTAAATGTGCAATTTCAAAATCTAAGTTCTTGTTTCCAAACCACAAATAAATTCTAAATCCTAATTTTAAATTCTAAACTAAGATCTTTTAGGATTTATCACTTCGTAATTGAATTTATTTGGATATTCGGACTTCGAATTTAGGATTTTACTTAATTATTTTTGTCACTACGCCGGCGCCAACTGTGTGCCCACCTTCTCTAATGGCAAATTTCAAGCCTTCTTCCATGGCAACCGGATAAATCAATTTTCCGGTAACTTTAATGGTGTCGCCAGGCATAACCATCTCTACCCCCGCGGGCAAACCAATTTCGCCTGTTACATCAGTTGTCCTGATATAAAACTGCGGCCGGTAACCTTTGAAAAACGGAGTGTGACGTCCGCCTTCCTCTTTGGTCAAAACATAAATTTCTGCCTCAAACTCAGTATGAGGAGTAATTGTTCCTGGTTTAGCCAGAACTTGCCCTCTTTGGACGTCTTCTTTTTCAATACCTCTCAAGAGCAAACCGACATTATCACCGGCTCTTGCCTCATCTAGTGTTTTTCTAAACATTTCGATTCCGGTAACAACTGTCTTTCTCGTTGGTTTAAGTCCGACTATCTCCACTTCATCATTAAGTTTAAGCGTACCCCGATCTACTCTTCCGGTAACAACCGTTCCTCGACCTTGAATGGTAAAAACATCTTCAACCGACATTAAGAAAGGTTGATCGACTGGTCTCACCGGTTCAGGCACATATTCATCTACTGTTTTCATCAGCTCTTCGATGGATTTAACTGCCTCCGGATCATCCTGCAAAGCTTTGAGAGCTGAACCTTTGATGACCGGCACTTTGTCTCCCGGAAAATGATATTTAGTAAGAAGGTCTCTTACTTCCATTTCAACCAAGTCAAGAATTTCCTCGTCTTGAACAAGATCAACTTTGTTTAAGAAAACAACAATCGCAGGAACGTTAACCTGATGAGCTAAAAGAATATGCTCTCTTGTTTGAGGCATTGGACCATCTGGAGCAGAAACAACAAGAATTGCCCCATCCATTTGAGCAGCACCAGTAATCATGTTTTTGATGTAATCGGCATGTCCCGGAGCATCAATGTGGGCATAATGCCTTTTGTCTGTCTCATATTCCGAATGATGAAGGTTAATGGTAACTCCACGAGCTTTTTCTTCCGGAGCTTTATCAATTTCTTCATATTTTAAAAACTTGGCCATTCCTTTTTTTGACAATACGTAGTGAATAGCTGAAGTAAGGGTTGTTTTACCGTGATCGACGTGACCAATGGTACCAATATTCAAATGGGGTTTTGTTCGTTGAAAAACTCCTACTGCCATAATAATTTAAAAATCACCAAAGGAGATCCTCTGGTTAAAACTGATAAATAGTAAATATTAATTTCTATATTATAACTGATCTACGAAAAAATGCAAATGCATTATGATAATGTTTACACTTACCGCCAAACGGCGGTTTTAAAAATCAAAAAATGCAGTTGACTTTTTCTCCTAAGTTAATTTATGATAATTTTTAGAATGACAAAAGTCAAGAAGTTTGTAAAGACGTTAGGCAACAGTCTTGTTCCCGACTCTTATTACTATCGCAAAATCGCTCATCTTCCTTTTCATTTTTCTTTTAGCTATCTTCTCACTCTTATTCTGCTACTCAATTTGATCTTTACTATTCTTCTTGCAATTAAGTTCTTTCCAACAAGGAGCTCGAAAATGATCTCTAATCTTGTCTCGGCACTGGAAGCTTTTCCCAAAGAGTTAAAAGTACAGATTAATCAAGGAAATTTGATCACCACATACAACCGCCCTTATTTTATGTGGATGAACGATGGGGCTAAAAAAAAGCTTCTGCTTGTAATTGATGAAAGCGCCACCGCTGTAAAAATTGATGAGTATAAATCTAATGTCCTCATCACCTCAAATGAAATTGTCATAAAAAACAATAAAAATGTAGTTTCTCTACCTCTAAGTCGCCTTCCTTTTCAAAGCATAAGCAAACAAGAGGTGGTACAATGGGCAAATCATCTGAAAAGCATTAATCAATTATGGCCATTTATTTTCCTGCCAGTTCTTATGATAATTTTCATCCTTCTTTCTATCGGTTCGACCCTCTCCACGCTTTTCTACCTTATCATCGCTTCTTTTTTCAATCTTATCGTTTACCGTTTGATTCTTGTCAAAAAATTTGCCTTTAAAAAAATTTGGCAACTTTCTTTCCATGCTGTAACTCTACCTTTAATTTTAGATTACAGTCTGATGATATTCAAAACTCAACCTCTCCCGATTTTGTTTTTGATTTTAAGTTCGGTATTTATCTTTTGTGCTATCTATGAGGCATATTTAGATAATGAACTGCTTCCAACCCACAAAGTCTCCTCTTCTCATCATAAACATCATAAATAAGAAAGTGGGTAAAACTAGCTAAAATAACTGTCATAATAATTGCAAAATGAGCTTGATTTTTTTCTTTTTACTTCTCCTGAAGATTTTTACCCTTGTTTTTGCTACAATGGATCAAATGAGAGATAATCTACTGGTTGCGCTCAATGAAGAACAAAAAGTAGCAGTAGATTATAATAAAGGGCCTCTTCTTATTATCGCCGGCGCCGGAACTGGAAAAACACGTGTTGTTGTCGAAAAAATAAAATCAATCATTAAAAATAATCTCGCCAAACCCGAGGAAATACTTGCCTTAACTTTTACCGAGAAAGCTGCCCGTGAAATGGAGGAAAGAGTTGATCAAGCCATCCCTTACGGTTATTTCCAGATGTGGATCTCCACTTTTCATGCCTTTGCCGACAAAATCCTTAAAGAAGAAGCTCCTCATATCGGTCTATCCACTGGTTATCGTTTGATGACTGAAGCGGAAGCAATTATTTTCCTTCGTCAGAATCTTTTTCTTTTTGACCTCAAATATTTTCGTCCTCTAAGCAATCCTAATAAATTTTTAGAAGCGCTCCTTCAACATTTTTCTCGTCTTAAAGACGAAGATATTAGTCCTGAAGATTATTTACAATGGGCAAAAACAATTCAGACAAATAAAGAATTGGAAAGTGAGGAAAAGGCAAAATATCTTGAATTGGCCCAGGCTTACCAAAAATACCAGGCTCTGAAAATCAAGGAAAGTCTTGTTGATTTTTCCGATCTTGTTTTTTACACCCTGCAACTTTTTCGGCAAAGACCCAATATTTTGAGAAAATACACGCGCCTTTTTAAATTTGTTTTGATTGATGAATTCCAAGATACCAATATTGCCCAATACGCTTTAATAAAAACTCTTTGTCCGCCAAACAAAAATCCTTGTCTGACGGTTGTCGGCGATGACTCGCAAGCGATATATAAATTTCGCGGTGCCTCAATTTCCAACATCCTTAATTTCATGAGTGATTATCCTCAAGCAAAACAAGTAACCTTGAGAAAAAACTACCGCTCTAATCAAACAATTCTTGACGCCGCTTACCGGCTGATCAAAAATAATGATCCCGACACTCTTGAGGCGAAACTGGGCATTTCCAAAAATTTGATCAGCCAAAAGGAAGACGACAAAAAGGCAGTTAATTTTTATTTGGCTGAAAAAGTAGAGGAAGAGGCAGATTATGTTGTCAAACAAATTCTTAACTTAAAAAAACAATATAAATATAGCGATTTCGCTATTTTGGTGCGGGCAAACAATCATTCCTTTCCCTTTATCAGAGCTCTTATCCGCAATGGTGTGCCCTACCAATTCTTAGGACCGGGGATACTTTACAAACAACCAGAAGTCAAAGATCTTATTGCTTATCTTAAGGTTTTAGGCGATCCGGGCGATTCTACCTCTCTTTATCGGGTATTAACGATGGATATATTTGGTTTTGACATCGAAGATATTGCTATGCTTTTGTCATATGCTAAAAGAACCAGTCTTACTCTTTTTCAGGCAATCGAAGTCTATCTTTCTTTTTTTGATCAAAGCCTATATCAAAAAGAGTTTGAAAAATATAAGCGATATCTTCCCCTTATAAAAGAAGAGGCGAGAACAAAACTTATGAATATTTATAAAATGATCAAACGCCATCTTTCCTTAGTAAAAAAAGAGACCGCTGGCCAAATCCTTTATTATTTTTTTGAGGATACCAACTATCTTAGCCGACTTATTAACTATAAAACCGAGAAAGAGGAAAAAATCGCTCTTAATATTTCCAAGTTTTTCGGAAAGTTAAAATCGTTTGAGGCAGAACACGAAGATGCTTCTGTTTTTGCATTTATTGATTATATTGATATGTGTCTTGAGCTTGGCGAATCGCCCAGCGATGTTGATACAGATTTCTCTACTTACGATGCAGTCAACATTTTGACTGTTCACAGCGCCAAAGGACTTGAATTTCCGGTGATTTTCCTTGTGAATTTAACTCAAGGACGTTTTCCAACTTATGAAAAAAAAGAGATCATCCCTATTCCTCAAGAGCTTATTAGAGAAATTTTACCCGAAGGCGATTATCATCTCGAGGAAGAAAGAAGGCTCTTTTATGTGGGAATGACAAGGGCTATGGACAAAGTTTTTCTTTCTGCTTCTTTGTTTTATGGAGAAGGCAAAAGAGAAAGGAAAATCTCCACATTTCTTTTGGAAACTTTAGGCAAAGATCTTGTTGTTACAAAACAGATGAGCAAAAGGGATGAAAAAATTCAACTTTCCATCTTTGATTTCAAAAAACCTGAAGAAAAAATTATCAAAAATAATTATGTTCTTAGCAATTTTTCCTTTACTCAATTGGAAACTTTTAAGATGTGTCCACTTCAATACAAATATCAATATATTCTGAAAGTACCTACCACACCATCCGCAGCCGCTTCTTTTGGCGACAGCATTCATCGCTCTTTACAAAAATTTTATTCCGAATTCATGACCGATAAAAAAATAGGCAAAGATAGGATAATCGCCATTTTCAAAGAGACTTGGATCCCGATAGGATACACTTCGCCAGCCCATGAAGCACGGATGAAAAAAGAAGGCGAATTAATGCTTACTGCTTTTTATGAACAGTTCCACTCGCCTAACATCCAAATCGTTGCTCTGGAAAAGCTCTTTAAGATCAAAATTGACGGCAATATTTTTGTTACCGGAAAAATCGACCGAATTGATTCGAATGGTAACGGCGAGATAGAAATCATTGACTACAAAACCGGCAAAACTCCACCGGAAAAAGAGCTTAAAAAAAGCCTCCAGCTTTCAATTTACGCTCTAGCAGCAATTGACAAAGGGCTTTATCGGAAAAACCTCGATCAAGTCAACCTTAGTTTTTATTATCTCCAGGAGAGAAAAAAAATTTCGATGAAACGAACGGAAACGGAACTTAAAAATGTTAAAGAGGAAATAAAAACATTGGTCCTTGAAATACGCAACAACGGCTTCCTGCCCAAAGTCGGCCCCTGGTGCCAATATTGTTCTTTTCGAATAATCTGCGAAGCTTGGCAATAAAATCACCTTATAGTGTGTTATAATAAGTTATATGGAAAAAAGGCTGGCAATTAGAGTTTCTGTTGATCCAGAAAATTCTCTAAATAATTGCAATGTCCATCATCGTCATTGTGGATTTGCGGGAGCAATATTGGCGTTTGCCAATGGTTGGGACTTGAAGGATGCGATGCTGGAGTTGAGAAGAAAAGGATATAATGTCTTCTGCGACAACAACACTCTTCAAGTCAATTGTCACCGAGGAGCAGGCTTATCTCCTTGCGGCAGAGCGACCATAACAAAAAATAGACCTTAAGCAACTTCCAAACCTTTTAGTATAATAACCCTATGACAGATCGGATTGTTCAGTCAAGATTTTTCCTTCGTATCACCGAAGCCTGTGTCCCTATTCTAAGTTGGCTTATTATCACTCTCCCTCTTTGGCTTTCTCCTTTTCATCCGGCTATCGTTGCTTATTTTATCATCGCCTTTGATCTCTATTTTTTGTATAAATCCGGCATCACTACCTATTTAGCCACTTTTTCCTACAAGATGATCATTCGCTCTTCCAAAATTGATTTTGCCAAAAAAATAATCCATTTTAAAAAAAGTCGCGCTATAGCTCATTTTGTTATCATCCCCAATTATAATGAACCGCTGAAAAAATTGGACTCAACCATTCAATCTATCACTAAAAATGATTATCCTTACAAAAACATCTTTTTGGTTCTTGCTTTTGAAGAAAGAGAGAAAGAAGCGTATGAAAAAGCAAAAGTTTTGCAAGAAAAATATCATCACCAGTTTAAAAAAATCATCACCTCATTTCACCGCCTCCTGCCTACTGAAGAGTCGGGCAAGGCCAGCAACCAAACCTATGCAGCTAGAATAGTTGACCAATACTGCCAAAAAGAAGGCTTTTTGCGACAAAACACCCTCATTACTATTTGCGATGCCGACAGCCATCTGCCTAAAAACTATTTTTCTTATCTTACCTATAAATATCTTAGGGACAAAAACCGTCTATATCATTTTTATTGGGCACCCGTACTTCTTTATAATAACTTCTGGCAGCTGCCTTTTGTAGTTAGAATCCAGGCTACTCTTTCCTCAATCATTCGCCTTGCTTCTCTTGCTCATAAAGAAAATTTGATCCAGGTCTCCACTTATTCCACCAATCTCTGGCTTTTGGAGAAAATTGGGTTTTGGGATACCAATATCATCCCTGAAGATTGGCATATATATCTGCAGGCCTTTTTTACTTTTGGAGAGCGAGTCCAAACAATTCCCCTTTATACGATCGTCAACGGAGATGCGGTTTATTCAGGCGGCCTGATCAAAACTTTGATTAATCGTTATGAACAGGAAAAGCGTTGGGCTTGGGGAGTGACCGATGTTGGCTATTCACTTAAAAAATTTTTCTCCACGCCCCAAATCAACCCTTTAAGTAAACTAAAAAAAATCGCCTACGTCGCCGAAAACCATCTACTTTGGCCCACTTCTTTTTTTGTTCTTACTTTAAGTGCTTTACTCCCACCTTTGATTAATCCGGTTTTTAAACGAACTGTTCTCGGTTTTCTTTTGCCCCAATTATCAGGTCTGCTCCTAACTCTTGCCTCAACGATGCTTATTCTCTACGTTTACCTTGATATTAAACTTCGGCAAAAAGTCAATTTAAAAACAAAATTAAATTCTCTTCCTTTTCTTTTTATCCAATGGTACTTCCTTCCTCTTATCTCTTTTCTTTTTTCTGCTTTGCCTGCGCTCGAAGCGCACACAAGACTTTTGCTTGGAAAAAAGATAAAATATAAAGTGACGGAAAAGGTTTGATCGAGTTAAACTTTTTCCATCATCTTTTATCTTTGGCTAAAACAAACTCAAACTGATGAATTATCCAAAAAGTCCTGTTAACATAAATCTATGATCCAATATTTATTTACCAAAACTCCATTGTTTTTTTTTATCCAGAGTTTTTGGCGCGACGAAGCATTTTCCTACTTGCTGGCCAAAAAAAGCATTGGAGAAATAATCGCTCTCACTGCCAAAGATTTTAACCCTCCTTTATATTATTTCTGCCTCCACTTTTGGATAAAGATTTTTGGACATTCCGAAATTGCCCTGCGCAGTCTCTCGCTTATATTTTTTTGGGCGACAATTTATCTCGTTTATCTTTTTCTTACTGATATTTTAAAATTCAGCTCAAAAAAAAGTTTTTTTTATCTTATTTTCTTTATCATTAATCCGATCCTCTCTTACTATGCTTTTGAAACCCGAATGTACAGCATGTTTGCTTTTTTTGCCACTCTCTCTTTTTTTTCCTTTTATAAGAAAAACCAACGCCTCTACCTTATCTCCACCACGCTTGGCCTTTTTACTCATTACTTTATGCTTTTTGTCGTTTTGACCCAAATCGTGTTCGTTTTGTCTTTCTTTAAAAAGGGCAAAGACCGCTTAATCCTTCTCAAAAATAGCCTTTTGACGCTCTTTTTCTTTGTCCCCTGGACCATCTTCGTTGTTGGTCAGCGGGGTTTTCATTCCGAACCCTTCTGGATTGAAAAAATTGATTTCCAATCTCTTATTAATCTTCTTGGCATAGTTTATACCGGTTATGAAAAAAGCTTTCGCTTTTATGACGATTCAATCTCTCGCCTTTCATACGTTATGATTTTCCTTCTTATTCTTGCGTTGTTTGTGCGAAAAAGAGTCAATCAAAGACAAAAGCGCCTGATAACTTATCTTCTCCTGTGGGCGGTTTTCCCTTTAGCTTTAGCTTTTTCGATTTCTATATTTAAACCGCTTCTTTTGCCTCGGTATTTGATTTTTTCCATGATCGGATTTCTTATCTTAACCGTTTTTGTTCTTGAACAAATTCAAATATTCCCTCGTATCCTAATTCTAATCATTCTTTTTTTAATCACTGTCCATTACCAAAAACTAGAAATTAAAAATCGGCGCAAAGCAGATTTAAGATCGAAAATTCGTGAAATCAACCTACTAGCAAAAAAAGGGGATTATCTTTATGTTACTAGCGAACTTGATTTTCATACGGCTCAGTATTATTTTGGCGAAGATCGGGTTTTCTTATACGGCAAAAGCTATGAGAATATTCCCAACTTCGTGGGTAAAGTGATCATTCCCAAAGCGAAAGTAATCAACGTCTTGCCCAAATATCCCCAAAAAGCTTTCATCCTAAATGAAAACGGCACTTATGACATCCAAGCAATGTTTTGAAGCTAAGGAATCGGAAAGCGCAGAGCAAACTCTTTTACCGCCGATCTTAATTCTTTAATGACGCTATTATTCCTCATATTTCTCTCAAAATAGCTTATATACTGACTCCTTTTTTCTTTTTCTTTCGGCAACTGATATGGTTTTATCAAAGCGATCACTTTAAGAATGGTTTTGCCGATAAATTCCATTTCCTCTTCTTTCATCCCTCTTGTCGTTGAAGCTGGCGTTCCCAATCTTATTCCTGAAGGATAAAAAGGCGAAGAAGGTTCACCAGGGACGGTATTTTTGTTAAGAGTCAATCCCACCAAATCAAGCGCTTTTTGGGCAAATACTCCTGCTCCCGGACCAAGCGTCGGGGTCAGGTCCACTAAAATAAGATGGTTTTCCGACCTTCCTCCCACCAAATGCAAACCGCCATCAATCAGGGTTTTAGCCAATTTTTGGGAATTTTTTACCACCTGTCTAGCATATCTCTTAAAAGAAGGCTGCATTGCCTCATATGCAGCAACAGCAATCGCAGCCGTTTGATTGTCATGCGGTCCTCCTTGAAGTCCGGGGAAAACGGCGCTATCAATTTTGTTAGGCAGATTCGGATCTTTTCTTAATCCTTTGTCAGTAACCATAATCAAAGCTCCTCTAGGACCACGGAAAGTTTTATGGGTTGTTGTCGTTACAATATGAACATGTTTTACCGGTGAAGGATGAGCTCCACCGATGATCAAACCGGCAATATGGGCAATATCTGCCGCCAAATATGCTCCAATTTGATCGGCAATAGCAGCAAATTTCTCAAAATGGATTATGAGAGGATAAGCAGTCGCTCCAACCCAGATAAGACGCGGTCTGTATTTTTTTGCCAAATTTAAAATTTCATCGTAATCAAAAAGGTCTCTGTTTTTAGGATTATAAACATCATCTGTCCTCAAACTATACTGGATACTTCTATAAAAAATTCCCGTTGCCGAAACAATGTGTCCGTGAGTCAGGTGTCCTCCGGCTGTCAAAGCTTGGCCCATAACATAATCACCGGGCCTGCAAGTCGCCAAATAAACAGCCAGATTTGCCGGTGATCCCGAATAGGGTTGAACGTTGACAAAGGGAACTCCAAAAAGTTTTTTTACCCGTTCCTGGGCTAGAAGTTCAACCTCGTCAACATTTTCATTGCCCCCATAATACCTTTTTTTTGGGTAGCCTTCAGAATATTTATTAACAAAATAAGAAGATAAAACCGATCTTACTTCACTTGACGCATAATTTTCCGAAGGAATAAGCTCTACTCCCTCTCTCTGACGTTTTTCTTCTCTTTTGATCAAATTTTCAATTTTTTCATCTTTCATCTTGGAAAAAATACTAAATGATTTCTCTCCCGTTTTCAAGAGTATATCGGTTTCCGCTACGTCGAAATCAAACTTCAAGTAACCAAAAAAGTGGAAATACCGCATCAATTAGTTTAGTATAATACTATTACTATGTTTGGATACCTTATCTTGGCCAATCTAGTAATGGTTGGCGTTTTTGTCTTTAAATATAGTTCTCTTCCGCCTCAAATACCTCTTTTTTACTCCAAAACTTGGGGCGAAGACCAATTGGGTGATTATTGGATGATTTTTTTGCTACCTATCCTTCTTGACATCTTCTTTATCATCAATCAGTATTGCTACCGAAAATTCTTTGCCGGCAACCTCTTTGTTAAAAGAATTTTCGATTATCTCAATATCTTTTTAATCGTTGGTTTTACTTTGATTTTTGTCAGAATAGTTTTTTTGGTCTCATAATAGACACAAATAACTGTTTTACCGTTTTACATTAAAATGAACATCATCGTCGCTATCTTCGCTTTTTCTATATCATTTCTTTTGACAATTCCCACTATATATCTGGCAAAAAAATTCAATCTTGTCACCGACCGAACCAAAAGATACCACCCGGCTCACACCCATGAGGGGATTATTCCAAGGGGCGGCGGAATACCGATCTATTTGGCTATCTTTATCTCGTCTTTGCTTTTTCTTGAAATCAACAAAATTGTTTTTGGAATTCTCCTCGCTAGTTTTCTTCTTGTTGTAGTTGGAGTGATCGACGATTATTATGATGTTTCGCCTTATATTAGATTCGTCGCCAATCTTTTCATTTCGGCCTTAGTTATCTGCTTCGGGCTGGGAATTCCTTATTTGTCCAATCCTTTTGGCGGAATTATCCATCTTGACACTTGGCAGATCACGTTAAATTTCTTGGGCACTCATCAAATACTGGTTATTGCTGACATTTTAGCCATTATCTGGCTTACTTGGACAACCAACATGGTCAACTGGAGTAAAGGAATTGATGGGCAATTACCTGGTTTTGTCTCCATAACCGCTCTTTTCCTGGGATTTATCTCTCAAAGATTCACTTCTCACGATATCAGCGTTCAAAACGTGACTTTTCTCTCCTTCATCGTCGCCGGCTCTTATCTTGGGTTTTTGCCATTTAATTTTTATCCGCAAAAAATCATGCCTGGTTATGGCGGCGGAGCTTTGGCAGGATTTTTGCTTGGAATTCTCTCTATCTTATCGTTTGGCAAGTTGGGAACAGCCATACTTATTTTAGCTGTCCCGATGATTGACGCTTCCTACACCATTTTTCGCCGGATCAAAAATCGTCGTTCTCCTTTTCGCGCCGATTGGGGACATTTTCATCATAAACTTTTGGAAATCGGCTGGGGAAAAAGAAAAATTGCTATTTTTTATTGGTCGGTTTCTCTGATGCTTGGTATATTAAGCCTTTTCTTAAAAGGTCTGGGGAAAATGATTGCTTTTCTCTTGGTTGGTATAATTCTTCTTGTCTTTATCTTCCAAATTGAGACAATTAAAAAAGAAAGAGATGGTAAAATAACTAACTAACATTACCCATCTTTCAACTGCTGTTATGAAGTATTTTATAAAAACTTTCGGTTGCCAACAAAATGAAGCCGATTCGGAAAGGATAGCGGCTCAGTTTGTCGCCCGCGGTTTTTCCAAAGCTAAAAATTATCATGAGGCAGACGTTGTTGTGATCAATAGTTGTATGGTACGACAATCGGCGGAAGACCGCGTCTATGGATTAGTAAGAAACTTGGCCAAAATAAAACAAAATAAAATTGCCGAAGGCAAATCGTATAAAATCATCGTCACCGGTTGCATGGTTGGTTTAGCAGTTCGTGACAAAAGCGGTCGATTTTTAAAACAGATTAGAAATCGGATGCCCGAAGTGGATGAATTCTTAGCTATTGAAGAAGTTGGCTTTAATTACGAACTTATCAGACAAGATAAAATCAATGCTTTTGTCCCCATCTCGTATGGTTGTAATAATTTCTGCTCATACTGCATCGTACCTTTTACCAGAGGAAGAGAAGTCAGCCGACCCTATGAAGAAATCATCGCAGAAGCTAAAAGCTTGAAATCAAAAGGGTATAAAGATATTACCTTACTGGGTCAAAACGTCAATTCCTATGGAGCTGATTTTTTTAGAAACAATATATCTTTGCAAAAAACAAACGCTGCCATTAGTGGGACAACTGCGTCGCGATTGCCATATCCTCTTGTGTTGCTGCAAAACTCTTGCCGTGATATTAGCAAACAAATAAAACCTATTTATGTCAAACATCTGGGACGGTATAGAATCCCAACTTTGTTTCCTTATCTTCTTGAAGATGTCGCTCGATTGGGGTTTGAAAAAGTTGATTTTATCTCCGCCAATCCTTGGGATTTCTCAAAAGAATTGATCGCTGTCATTGCCCGGAATAAAAATATCTCAAGAACTATCCATTTGCCTGTTCAATCAGGAGATGACAACGTTTTAAAACGGATGAATCGTTGGTACACTGCAAAGCAATATCTTGCCTTAATCTCAAAAATCAAAAAACAAATTCCTAAAGTACAATTTACAACAGATATCATAGTTGGTTTTCCAGGAGAAACAGACGAAGAATTTGAAAATACAGTCAAACTTTGCAAAAAAGTCGGGTTTGTAAAAGCTTATGTAGCTATGTATTCTCCCCGCTTTGGCACTTTTGCTTCCAAAACCATGAAAGATGATGTCCCTTATACGATCAAAAAAAAGCGCTGGCAGATTCTTGAAGATCTCATTTATAAATCAAAACGAAAACTAATTAGTTCGAGTAACGGACAAATTGAGCATAAATAATGAAAAAGTATTGTTTTAACTCATTAAACCTTCAAACTTTAAAACCTTAAAACAATATATTTATAAATGTTTTTGGTAAAATTAACACTATATGAAGTTATTGGTAACCGGCGGAGCCGGATTTATCGGTAGCAATTTTATTCTTTACTGGCTAAAAAAGTATCCGACGGATAAGATTATCAATCTGGATAAACTAACCTACGCCGGCAATCTTGAAAACCTGAAAGAGGTTGAAAATAACCCCGGCTATTCATTTGTCCAAGGAGACATCTGTAACCTAAACTTAGTTAATTCGCTAACTAAGGAAATTGATATCATCGTCCACTTCGCCGCCGAAACCCATGTTGACCGCTCTATTCTTGACCCCTCACCTTTTATTAAAACCAATATCGAAGGCACTCATATCCTTCTTGAAGCCGCTTTAAAAAATAAAGTTCCTCGATTCCATCATATCTCAACCGATGAAGTTTTCGGTTCACTACCCCTCGGCTCAAAAGAAAAATTTAATGAAAAGACGAATTATAACCCACGCAGTCCTTATGCGGCTTCCAAAGCCGCTTCCGATCATCTCGTCCGCGCCTATCATACAACCTACAACTTACCTATTACTATTTCCAATTGTTCCAATAATTTTGGCCCTTTCCAATTTCCGGAAAAGCTAATTCCTTTGGCAATTTCCAATCTTTTGGAAGGGAAAAAAGTACCCGTGTATGGCGATGGCCTTTATGTACGCGATTGGCTTTATGTTGAAGATCATTGCCGAGCCCTTGACTTAATTCTGCATAAGGGAAAAATCGGCGAAACTTATTTTATTGGCGGTCTGACCGAAGATATCTCCAACCTTGAAGTAATCAAGAAAATTTTGAAGATCATGGGTAAAGACGAAAGCTTGATAGAATTTGTCAAAGACAGACCCGGTCATGACCGGCGCTATGCAATAGACTGGAGCAAGATTAAACGAGAGTTTGGTTGGCAACCTAAACACAATTTTGATGACGCTCTGAAGCTGACGATCGACTGGTATATTCATAACCAAAATTGGTGGAAAAGAGTAAAAACAGGAGAATATCAAGAATATTATCAAAAGCAGTATTCGTAATTAGCTTAAAACAAAGCAAATCAACAGATTTTTAATTGCTTTATTACTTAGAAATTACGTGTTTTTATGTTAAAAGTCGCCCTTACCGGTTCAACCGGCCTAATCGGCTCACGAATAATTGAACTTCTAAAGAACGATTTTCAATTTATTCCTCTTCTTCAAGAGGAAGTCGATATCACCGACAAAGAAGGGATTACTAGGGCTCTTAACAACATTGATTTCGACCTTCTCCTCCATCTGGCTGCCTACACCAATGTTGATTTAGCAGAAACGAATAAAGACCTGGTTCACAGAATCAACGTTGAAGGGACAAGAAATGTCTTTCAAGCGGTTAAAAATAAAGGTAAACAATTTATATATGTTTCCACCGATTTTGTTTTTGATGGCGTCAATCCTCCCTATTTTGAAGACAACTCGCCCAAGCCTATTTCAACTTATGGCCGGACGAAATATGAAGGGGAAAAAATTGTCGGTCAAGAAGGAATGATCATCCGCATTTCCTATCCTTACCGTAAATCTTTTGCCTTAAAACAAGATTTTGTCAGAGGAATAAGATCGGCTCTTGAACAAAGAAAGAATTTGTTTATGGTGACCGATGCACTCATCACGCCTACATTTATTGACGACATTGCTTTTGGCCTTAAGTATCTTTTTAATAATTATTCTCCTGAAATTTTTCATCTTGTCGGCGCAGATAGCCTTTCTCCTTACGAAGCCGGCAAACTCATCGCCAAAACTTTTAATCTCAATCAATCCCTTATCCAACCCATAAGTTATAAAGACTACTTTCAAGGCAAAGCTCCTCGACCACAATATTCGGAAATTAAAAGTAAAAAGAACCATTTTTGTCGGATGAAAACATTTTCCGAAGGATTAACCGCTTGTCAATAAGCAAATTTTTTTATATTATTTTTCCTTATAAAGCTATTCGGTCTAAACGCCTGTGGTAAAACGGCGTAATGACTTTGAAATAATTATTAGTAATTAATAACATCAAGATGACAATTACTTTTATCGGCCACGGTTATGTCGGTTTGGTTACCGCCTGCATTTTTGCTGATTTTGGCAACGACGTTTGGGTTATTGGTCACACGGCAGAAAAAATCGAAAGATTAAAAAAAGGTGACCCGATTATTTACGAGCCGGGTTTAAAGGAGATTTTGGAAAAAAATCTTAAAGCGAAAAGATTGCGTTTTACCCTAGATTATAAAGAAGCGATTCCAAAGTCGGATGTTGTTTTTATTGCCGTTGGCACCCCGCCTAAAAACAACGGCGAGCCCGATCTAACAGCGGTTTTTGAAGTAGTTAAAAAAATAGCGCCAAATTTAAAATCGGGTTTTACCGTTGTAAGCTGCAAAAGCACCGTTCCTGTGGGAACAAATAAGAAAATTGAAGAGATCTTGAATCATTTCAAACCGCAAGAAGCCGAAATTGCCGTTGCTTCCTGCCCAGAATTTTTGAGAGAAGGCACAGCCATCTATGATACTTTAAATGCTGACAGAGTGGTCATCGGTTCTTCTTCAAAACGAGCGACAGAACTCCTGTTGGAACTTCACAAACCGATAAACGGTAAAAGAGTGATTACCGATCTGTCATCGGCCGAATTAATCAAATATACGGCCAATGCCATGCTGGCTACCAAAATCTCCTTTGCCAATCTAATCTCTTTTTTCTGCGAAAAAACTGGAGCCAATGTTGAGTGTGTCTTAGATGCGGTCGGAATGGACAAAAGAATCGGAAAGATATTTATGGATCCGGGAGTAGGTTATGGAGGCTCATGTCTTCCAAAAGATGTCAAAGCTCTAATAAACATCGGCAAAAATCTGCGCATTGATACTACCTATCTTGAGGCGGTGGAAAAGGTAAATTTCCAAACAAGAAAAAATTTTCTTGAGAAAATTCTAAAAAATTACAACGGAAAAAGGGTTGCTATTTGGGGCTTAAGCTTTAAACCAAATACTGATGATATTCGCTTTGCTTCTTCTCTTTACATCATCGAAGAACTTCTAAAAAAAGGGTTTCAGATTTCGGTCTACGATCCAGCGGCCATGGGAAATATCAAAAAAGTCTTTGGTAGCAAAATTCAATACTTCGATGATCCTTATAAGGCTGTTGAAGGACGATCAGCCTTAATCATCCTTACCGAATGGAATGAGTTTAAACAGATTGATCTTTCCAAAGTAAAGAAACTAATGAGTTTTCCGATAATTTTTGACGGTCGAAATATTTACCTTAATGAAACCATGCATAAAATGGGCTTTAGGTATTTTTCCATCGGGAGAGAACCTGTAGTATAAGTTTTTATCATATGAAAATACTAATTGCGGGCGGCGCTGGATTTATTGGTTCGCACCTTTGCCGATTTCATCTTGAGAAAGGTGATAGCGTCTATGCCTTTGATAATTTAATTACTGGCAGAAGAAGTAATGTTAAACCGTTTTTTTCCGATAAAAACTTTCATTTTTTTGAAGAAGATATCGTCACTTTTGATTTTTCCCATCTGCCGCCCTTTGACATTATTTATCACCTTGCTTCACCCGCTTCACCGGTCCAATATAAAAAGTATCCTATCGAAACCTTGATTACCAATTCCCAAGGAACCCATAAACTTTTGGAGTTTTTGAGAAAAAGTGGTAGCAAATCTTTCGTCCTGGCGTCAACTTCCGAAGTTTATGGCGACCCCCTGATCCATCCCCAAAATGAAAATTATTGGGGCAACGTCAATCCAGTAGGCCCCAGATCTTGTTACGACGAAGGAAAAAGGTTTGCCGAAACATTGACCATGGCTTATTTTCATAAGTTTAATCTCAAAGTTCGGATCGCAAGAATTTTCAACACTTATGGCCCAAATATGGAAAAAGACGACGGCCGAGTGGTATCTAACTTTATCACTCAAGCCTTATCCGGAAAACCGTTGACCGTTAAAGGTAAAGGTCAACAAACACGTTCTTTCTGTTATGTTTCCGATATGATCGAAGGTTTGTATCTTTTGGCTATAACCAAAAATATTGATGGAGAAATTATTAACCTAGGCAACCCCAACGAAAAAACCGTTATCGAATTGGCAAAGCTTATTCAAAAACTCGTTGGCAAAAAACTGGAGATTTTATTCATCAACAAGGAAGCGGATGATCCTCAAAGAAGAAAACCAGATATCGATAAAGCCAAAAGACTTTTAGGTTGGCAGCCAAAAATATCCTTGGAGGAAGGATTGGTTAAAACAATCGATTATTTTAGAGAAATCATATGAAAAAAGCAGTAATAGTCCTACCAACTTATAATGAAGCAGGCAATATCAAAGAAGTCCTTGATAAAATCGTTGAAAATACGAAAAGCTCAACCAAATGGAAAGTTGAGATTCTTGTTGTTGATAGCAAATCAAAAGATGGGACGTCTCAAATCGTAAAAAATCTGCAAAAAAAATATCCCCAAATTCATTTAATGGAAACGGAGAAAGAAGGTTTGGGTAAAGCCTATACGCGCGGCTTCACCTACGCCATCCAACATCTTCATCCTTATCTCATCTTTGAGATGGATGCCGACCTTTCTCATAATCCGAAAATGATTCCTAAATTTCTGAAAGAAATCGAAGAAGGAGCGGATTTTGTTATTGGTTCCCGCTATATCAAAGGAGGGTCTATTCCCAAAGATTGGGGAATGCATCGAAAGTTTTTTTCCTTTTTTGGTAATTTAATCGTTCGTTTCGGTTTTATGAAACTGTCTGTCAGCGATTGGACATCGGGCTACCGAGCGATCAAAACTTGGGTTATCAAATCTGCTTTGAATCATATCAAACATTACTCCGGCTATGTTTTTCAGATAGCTCTTTTAGATCAAGCGATTAAAAATAGGGCTGTTGTCAAGGAAGTTCCTATTAATTTTGTAGACAGAAAAGCAGGCGTTTCCAAGATTAATTTGGCACAAAATACTTTTCAAAATCTTCTTTATATCTTTACCTATTCCTCATTTATTAAATTTGTGATCGTTGGTTTTATCGGCTTCATCATTGATTTCGGCATCTCTTACCTTCTTATCGAAAAAGCTCAAGCGCAGGTTTGGCTTTCGACAGCCGCAAGCGCCGAAACCGCCATTATTTCAAACTTTTTGTTAAATAACTTTTGGAGCTTTTCTCACAAAAAAATTGAAGTCAGTTTAAAATCTTATACCAGCAGTTTCATTAAATTTAATTTGGTTTCTTCCGGATCTCTTTTAATCCAAATTACTGGACTACAAATATTAGTTGTCCTCTTGGGGAAAAAGTTCTGGTATCTTTATAAAGTTTTGATTATCGCTTTTGTTATTATCCCTTATTCTTATATTCTTTATAATAAAGTAATCTGGAAAGACAAAGGATAACAGTAGCCAATTAAAATTATTCTTTTTTGGTGCAATACTCCGCTGAAACCCAGCCTTCTTTATCATCTTCATAAGCAATCTTATACCAACCATTTTTTTCGTCCAAGAGCTCAAACTGGTCTCCTGGTTTGACCTTGGCCGCTTCGGAGGCGGCTATGGAAGGCTCTTCTCTTACTCGCAACCAACCAGTCGGCGTATCTTTGATTGTTATAATAGTCTTTTGAGTGGTCCCGCTAGATGTTGCTTCTGTTTCCTCTTCTTTGGGTAATGATTTCTTTTGACTCTGGTCTATCGCAAGCTTGAAACTGGCATTGACCCGATAGCCGGGGTCAACATTGATCTTCTGTGTTCGCCGGAAGAAACCCGGCATAAACACAGATAATTCATGATCTCCTTTTAAAACATCGGAAAGAATTAAGGAAGCCACACCTTTTTCATCATTATCCAAATAAACAATCGCTCCTTGTGGTTCTGTCTCCACATAAATCTCGCCGTAATTCGGGTTTTGAGGTGCTTTTTCCATTTTAGTGGTAGTAAATATTTCTCCTGAAGAGGTGATGTCAGATGTCCCCAATTCACGATTAACATAGGTTAATGCGTTTTTGTAAACCTTGATTTTGCCCTGCCAAGAGGCGGTATCGGTCGCTGTTCCTTCGGGAATCAATTTTAAAACATATTCTCCCGTTTTATATTTGTCTTCAAAAGGAGTTTTGCCTACGGCGACATTGTCTATGAAAACACTGGCTGCCGGCGAAGCAACCACCTTTATTCTTCCGTAAACGTTATTTTGATTAAGAAGAAAAAAACGGATAAAAACAAAAGCTATAAAAAGACAAACCAAAATAAAAAGCACCAACAATTTGTCTTTCATAAATTATGTATATTTTAAAATTGTTTTTGTGTTAATGCAAGTTTGCCTCATATTTATTTTACAATATCAATTCATTCCCAGATTTTAAACTCTTTTTTTATCCTTAATAATCATCTGTTTTATGCTATTATATAATTCAACATGATCAAAGATAAGCTACAAAAACTAATAAAAGAATCACTGAAAAAACTGGGAATTAAAAATGAAATCACCGATTTCAAACATCCAGCTAATCCTGAATACGGGGATTACGCAACCGGGATTGCTTTAAAACTGGCAAAAAAAATAGGGAAAAATCCGATGCTGATTGCTGAGAAAATCGCTAAAAATATTCCTCAAGTCGATTTTGTCAGCCGAATTGAGGTAGTTAAACCTGGTTTTATCAATTTCTGGATAGCTGATAGCTTTCTTCTTGCTGAAGCAAAAAAATATCGCGAGAATAAAATTATCTATCCCAAGATTACCTTTGGTAAAGAAGCCAAAGTAATGGTGGAGTTTGCTCATCCCAATACTCTTAAACTCTTTCATATCGGTCATTTGAGAAATATCATAACAGGCGAAGCCGTGGTTAGAATACTGGAAGCGGTGGGAAATAGGGTGGTGAGAACCAATTATCAAGGTGACGTAGGTCTTCACATCGCCAAGACTCTTTGGCGATTAAAAAAGATCGTCAAAACGGAAGGAGAAACCATCCTGCAAAGCAAAGATCTTCTTAAAAACATCAAGCTTTTAGGCAAAGCTTATGCCGAAGGAAATAAGGCTTACGAGACCAACGAAAAAGCCAAAGAAGAAATCATTGCTGTTAATGAACAAATTTACAACGAAAATCCCGAAATTTTTGATCTCTGGAAAAAAACAAGACAATGGAGTTTGGATTATTTTAACACTATCTACAAAAGAGTTTACAGTCGGTTTGACCGTCTTTATTTTGAAAGCGAAATGTCGCACCGGGCGCTAACTATCGCCTATGAGGCAATGAAAAAAGGAATTTTGGAAAGAAGTGACGGAGCAATTATCTTCAACGGAAAAAAATACGGCTTGGATACGCGGGTTTTCGTCAACGCATTTGGCTTTCCAACTTACGAAGGAAAAGAATTGGCTTTGGCGGAAAAAGAATTTTCGGATTTTGGTGTACTTGACCGCACCATCCATGTGGTCGGCCCGGAACAGACCAGTTTTTTTAAAGTCACCTTTAAGGTTGAGGAATTGCTGGATCCGGAGAAATACGACCGGAAACAATACCACCTTATCTATGGCTGGGTAAGGTTGAAAACCGGGAAAATGTCATCACGGGAAGGCAATGTGGTTGAAGGTCCCTGGCTCTTAGATGAAACTAAAAAGAAAATCAAGGAGACGTACCATAGCAATGATAAGATAGCTGAAGCTTTAGCGATCGCTGCTGTCAAATATTCTTTTCTCAAAACCGGTATTCAAAACGATATCGCTTTCGACTTCAAAGAATCGATTTCTTTGGACGGAAATTCAGGCCCTTATCTTATTTATACTTTTGTTCGCACTCGCAGCGTTTTAGAAAAAGGGGGTAAAATCGATAATTTCGAGATCAAAAATATGCTAGAGGAGGAAAAAGCTCTTCTTCGTATCTTTTATCAATTCCCTGAAGTAGTAGGCTATGCCGCCGCCAACCTCGCTCCCAATTATATTGCCAGTTATCTTTTTGATTTGGCGCAAAAATATAATCTTTTCTATCAAAAATATCCGATTTTGAAAACGGAAAGAAATTTAAAAAATTTCCGGCTGATGCTAACGGAAACAACTAGCAATATCCTTAAAGAAGGACTACGTCTTTTAGGAATCGAAACCATTGAAAAGATGTGAATATAAATTTCCAATTTTCTAGTATCAATTTCGGTGATAGTTACTTGTTATGACATTTTTCATCTGCTCCAACTGCGGTTACGGATCAGCTTCATGGATGGGGCGTTGTCCTGATTGCGGTCAATGGAATACTTTGGTCAAGCAAAATAATGAAGGTGGGAAAAACAAGGAGGAAACGATCGAACTTAATCTTACTCCCTTGAAAAAAATAAAAGCCCTGCAAACATTAAGAAAAAAAACCGGCATTTTTGAATTTGATCGGGTGCTGGGCGGCGGTTTTGTCGCCGGAGAAGTGATCCTTTTAACAGGCGAACCGGGAGTAGGAAAATCTACTCTACTTCTCCAAGCTTTAAAAGACTTAAAAACTATTTATGTTTCGGGAGAGGAAGCGGCCGAGCAAATCAAAGAAAGAGCTGAAAGGTTAAAAGTTAATCTTGATCATCTCCTTTTTTCCGATAGCCTACAAATCGAGGGTGTAATTGAAGGAATTAATAAAATTAAAGACAAAATCGAAGTTTTGGTCATCGATTCAATTCAAACCGTTTATTCAAAAGAAATTGAGTCGGCTCCGGGGAGTATCAGTCAACTGCGGGAAACTACCGCTCGCCTCATCAATCTGGCTAAAAAAAATAAAATTGTCATCATTATTGTCGGTCATGTCACCAAAGAAGGAGAAGTAGCCGGACCCAAAACTTTGGAACACTTGGTTGATTGTGTCATAAATTTTGAAGGCGAACAAATTTCTAATTTCCGTCTTCTTCGCGCGTCAAAAAACCGTTTTGGTCCAACCCATGAAATTGGGATTTTTGAGATGAACAGTCAAGGTTTGGCTGAAGTAACCAATCCGCTTGTTTTCTTGGAAGATAAAACAGAAGGTCAACCAGGCAAGGCAATTGTCGGCATCGCCGAAGGCAAACGACCCCTGTTTTTCGAAATTCAAACTTTAGCTGTCCCAACCGTTTTGGCTGTTCCACGACGCGTCGTCAAAGGATTGGACTACAATAAGATTCTGTTGCTTTTGGCGGTTGCACGCAAACATCTTAATCTGCCTTTAGATAAATTTGATATTTACGTTAATGTTATAGGCGGCGTCAGTATCAAATCAACCGCTGCCGATTTAGGATTCGTTGTCTCACTTCTTTCGTCACTGAAAAATATTCCCCTGCCGAAAAATTCCATTTTTATGAGTGAAGTCGGTCTCCTGGGAGAAACACGGAAAGTTTTTTTTGAGGAAAAAATTGCCGCCGAAGCAAAAAGATTAGGATTCAAATATATTTATTCCTCATTAAATGTTAAAAGCATCAAGGATTTAAAAAAGATTGTTTTTTAATAAGCACTCTAGCGATTTACTCTCTTAAGTATATTCTTCTGAAGACAGCTTTTCTTCCGTTGGCGCCGACAACCTCGATCACCAGTTCGTTTTTCCCCTTTTTCAAGGGAAAGTTGTATTCGAAAATCCCCTCCTGATTTTGAAAAACACGCTCGCCGAAGATATTAATCATCACGTCTTTATCGGTTTTACCGATTATTTTCACCCTGTCTCCTTTTAAAACTTTATCCGTCTTTGGGGAAAGGATTGTTATTTTAGGAGGAGTAAAATAAAGTTTCAGCTGATAGCCAAAATAAGTAAAAAAAAATGCGAACACCAAACCTAAACCGAAAAGAGCCAATTTTTTAGTTTCCGAAGCCAGATATTTGCTGGAGATCTTTTTTTTGAATTTTACCTCGTCCTTTTTTTCATAATCTCGCCTGAAAAAAGCCAAAATTTTTCGTGAATCAAGACCTAAGAAATTGGCATAATTTTTGATGATACCGGTGATATAGACTTTGGAAGAAAAGAAATCCCAATTATCCTCCTCAATAGCCTTCAAGAATTTTTCCCTTATCTTGATCTCTTTTTCTACCATTGGCAAACTAATTCCTCGTTTCTCTCTTTCGCCTTTGAGGATTTTTCCAACCGAGAGCATAAAATAAAAATTTAAAATGCTAGGCTTCAAAAAAAATTAGAACTTAACGCTTGTTTAAAACTTTGATTTAAAATTGGTTACTCTTTCACTCTTTCTACATATTGACCTGTTTCTGGATTGACTACAACTGTTTCTCCCTTATTAACAAAAAGCGGTACCATAATAGTCACTCCTGTTTCCAGCTTGGCCGGTTTTTTTGCTCCGGTAACCGTATCGCCCTTGATTGCCGCTTCGGTCTCAACCACTTTCAACATGACGCTCATCGGCGGCCTGATGTTTAAAGGTCGGTCGTTGTGAAAATAAACATAATATTTATTGCCTTCTTTCAAAAAATTGGCTGCATCGCCAACAATACTTATAGGCAAATAATATTGATTATAGGTTCGTTCGTCCATGAGGTAAATATTTTCATTGTCTTTATAAAGATACTGCATTTCCAAGCTTTCCACATCCAAAGTTTCCACTTGCTCGTTGGATTTAAAGGTGTAGTCGATATTTTTGCCGGAAACGATGTTTTTAAGTCTTGTCTTCATCATCGCCGAACCTTTGCCGGGAGAATAGAATTCGGCTTTTTGGATTTGCCAAATCTCATTTTGGTAGTTGATAAATTCACCTCTTTTCAAATTACCGGCATTGGTGCGCATAATAGTCTAAATGATTAAAAAAATCGGACCAAATCGAATTGTCAATAATTTAAATTTTGACTTTCTAATATATCCGATTTGTCCGAATCTGATTATATAATATTAATAAGTCTTAAATCGTTTATCGAGGTGGCATTAGCAAAAATCATCGCCAACCTCTCAAATCCAACCGCAATTCCTGCACAATCCACAAGACCATATTTTAATGCTTCAATAAACCCTTTGTCAATCGGATGATCAATTTTGTCAGTGCGTTTCCTCTCTTTATCTTCTTCTTTAAAACGCCTCTCTTGTTCTTGCCAGTCGGTCAGTTCGGTATAACAATCACCTAATTCAACCCCGGCAATATAGAACTCAAACCTTTGGGCTGTTTTTTGATCGGGATTCAACTTAGCCAGAGCGGCAAATTCTTTTGGGTAATCGTATATTAAAGTCGGATAACTGTTATAGCCAAGATGCGGTTCAATTTCCTGAACATAAATTTGAGAAAAAACATCTTCATAAGTAAAACCTTTTGTCCGATAACCCTTCCTTTTGGCTTTTTTTAAAAAAAGTTTCTTGTCGAATAATTCCTTTGACGAAACACCTGCATACTTTTCAAAAGCTTCACTAACACTGATTTTTTCCCATCTTGCTAAATTTATCTTTTCGCCTTGATAAACGATTTCATCTTTACCATAAACTTTTCCGGCAATATACTGAAGCATAGCTAAAAGCTCATCGGCAATATTAAAATAATTGGCTTTTACTTTATAAAACTCCAGCATTGTAAATTCAAAAGAATGACGATCGGAGCTAGGTTCGCTGTTACGGAAGGATTTACCAAGATAATAGCAGTCACCCGAACCATGAACCAATAGTCTTTTTAAAAAAAGTTCGGGTGAGGGCGTCAAATATAGTTTTTCTTCTTTGTCAAAATATTTGAATTTGGTGGAAAAAACTTCGAGGTATGACTCAGGAATAAGAACCGGAGACAAAACCGGCAGTTCAATTTTGAGATAACCTTTATTTTTTAAAAATTCATCAACCGCCTCCTCAACTTGAAGATAGGTCCGATAGTTGTCAAGATTGTCTATATTGGTCTTGATTTTCATCATATCCTTACTTGAGTTCTGCTTCCAGTTCCTCCAAAAGCTTTTTAGCCTTGGTAGAAATTTTCTCCGGCACTTTAACCTTAAAAACAACATACAGATCTCCTTTAAGAGAGGAATTCGGATAAGGCACTCCTTTGCCTTTCAGCCTGACCATTGTTCCCGGCTGGGTACCCGGCCTAACTCTAAGTTTCACCTCTTCTTTGATTGTATTAACGGTCACCGCCCCTCCCAAAGAGGCTAATGGATAAGAAATTTCCTTTTCCAAATATAAATCTTGACCGTTTCTTTTAAAGTAAGGATGAGGCCTGATGGCGATGACTAAATCAAAATCAGAAAATCTAATCCGAGTGCCCTCGTCAACGCCGGCCGGGATTTTGACTGTTTTTTCTTTATTATCAATTGTTAATTTCTTAGTTACACCTTCAATAGCCTCTTCAAAATCAAGAGTTAACTCATAAACCGGTCGCCGTTTTGTTCTTGATTGACGGGAAAAGGGTGACTTGAAACCAAAAAACTGTTCAAAAATTTCAAAAGGATCGGAAAAACCGCCAAAATCAAACTCTTCGCCCGAAAATGGAAAACCTTCACCGGCAAAGTTGGTATAAGTATATGTAAACGGACCCTGACGGTAAGTATAACTTTGGGGACCGCCCGCTGCTCCGCCTTTTTCAAAAAAATCCGCGCCGTATCGATCGTACATCTCTCTTTTTTTTGGGTCGGAAAGAACCTCATAGGCCTTGTTGATCTGTTTAAATTTGTCGTTAGCTTGCGGACTTCGGTTGCGGTCAGGATGCCATTTTAAAGCCTGTTTTCTATAAGCGGCTTTAATTTCGCTCTCTGAAGCATTTTTGGAAACACCGAGAATCTGATAATAATCGGACATAATAATTAAGTGGGTGTTTTGTTGGAAGGGCTCCCGACAAAGCGCATTGCCGGTTTATCAAGCAGAACTCTGTCGGGAAGAAAACAAAATAAGTCCCGCTTCCAAACTCATATTAAACCCTTAAGATTAATAATCTTAAATTAATCAACCACCTCTCCTTCTTCCACATCTTTCTTTCCCTTGTCTTCCGAAGCTTTAGCAGAGGAGGTTCTGGCAGAATCTGCCGACTGTCCATACATCGCCTGACCAATTTTAAGAAGACTGTCGGACAAATCCTTTGTTTTCGACTCCAACTCCTCAATAGTTCCTTTGTCAAGAGATTCTTTTAACGTTTTAATCTTTTTTTCTATCTCTTCTTTCAGGTCTTTTTGGACCTTATCTCCAGCGTCCTTCAAGGATTTTTCTGCCACATAAATCATATTGTCGGCTTTATTGCGTGCTTCAATTTTTTCTTTTTCCTTTCTGTCTTCCTCCGCATGTTTTTCAGCCTCCTGCTTCATCCTGTTGATCTCTTCTTTGGTTAATCCAGTTGAGCCGGTGATTTTAATGCTTTGGGCTTTGCCGGTCGCCTTATCTTTGGCTGTAACCGTCAAAATACCATTGGCGTCGATATCAAAAACAACCTCAATCTGTGGCACTCCCCTTGGTGAAGGCGGAATCCCTCCCAAAATAAATCTTCCCAAAGATTTATTATCCCTTGCCATCGGCCGTTCACCTTGAAGGATATGAACTTCAACCTGTGTTTGATTATCGGCCGCGGTTGAGAAAATCTCCGATTTGGATGTCGGAACGGTCGTATTCCTCGGTATAAGAGGCGTCATTACTCCACCCAAAGTCTCAACTCCCAAAGTTAAAGGAGTGACATCTAATAAAACTACATCTTTGGTTTCACCTGTCAATACTCCAGCTTGGACGGCCGCTCCAATAGCCACTACCTCATCGGGATTGACCGATCGGTTAGGTTCTTTGCCAAAGAAATTCTTGACTGTTTCGATTACCTTGGGCATTCTCGTCATTCCGCCAACGAGAACTACTTCATCGATATTGGAAACTTCAACTTTAGCATCTTTCAAAGCCGCTTTGACTGGACCAATTGTTTTTTCGATCAGATCTCCCACTAAAGACTCAAGTTTCGCTCTTGTCAACCTCATTACCAAATGTTGAGGCTGGTTATCTTTGACAGTGATAAAAGGAAGATTGATTTCCGTTTCCACCGAAGATGAAAGCTCGATTTTTGCCTTCTCAGCCGCATCTCGCAGTCGCTGAAGAGCTTGGGCGTCTTTTCTTAGATCAATGCCGTTTTCCTTTTTAAATTCTTCGGCTACATAATTCAAGATGGCCTGATCAAAATCGTCGCCTCCGAGATGAGTATCTCCATTGGTTGACTTTACTTGAAAAACTCCCTCACCTAACTCAAGGATCGTAATATCGAAAGTCCCGCCTCCTAAATCGTAAACGGCGATCGTATGGGCGTGTTGTTTGTCCAACCCGTAAGCTAAAGAGGCAGCTGTTGGCTCGTTAAGAATTCTAACCACTTCCAAGCCGGCAATCTCGCCCGCCTGCTTGGTAGCCTGTCTTTGGGAATCGTCAAAATATGCCGGCACGGTAATCACCGCTTTGTCAACTTTTTCTCCTAAGTAGGCTTCGGCGTCGGCCTTGATTTTTTGAAGAATCATTGCCGATATTTCTTGAGGAGTATAGGTTTTTCCTTCAATATCAACTACCGCCATACCATCCCTCCCTTCCTTAATTTTGTAAGGTAGCCATTTAATATCGTATTGGACAGACTGATCGGAAAATCTCCTTCCCATAAGCCTTTTAATTGAAAAAATGGTGTTTTTCGGGTTGATCACCATCTGTCTTTTAGCCACATCACCAACGATATGTTTGATCGGGTCAACTACCGAAGGAATAACATTGCGTCCTTCTTGCGAATAGATAATTTTAGGTTTGCCACCTTCCATAACGGCAACGGCAGAATTGGTCGTTCCTAAATCAATACCGATGATTTTACTCATAATTTTTTAAAATTAGAATTGATAACGATGGTATTTTTACTTATTTTGTCTTTTTTGACACTTTAACTTGGGCTACCCGCAAAACCTTTCCTTGATATTCATAACCTTTTTGCATCACCTCAACCACAATGTTGTCCTTATCGCCCTCAACTACGCCAATTGCATGGGCTATATGCGGATCAAACTCCTTTCCAATGACGGGAATTTCCTTTACGCCTATCTCCGCCAAAGTTTTGTAAAAACTATCTTTAATCAACTTCAATCCAGGATCCTTGATGAAAATTTCCGCCTTTTCCAGATTGTCCAAAAATGGCAAAAGTTTTAAAATTAAGCCTGCATTAGCTATTCTTACTAGCTCTTCTTTTTCTTCCTTAACTCTTTTTTCATAATTTTGATAATCTGCCAAGGCTCTTAAATATTTATTTTTAAACTCTTCGGTCATCTTTGCCTGTGTATCATCTTTTGATTTGCTGAATTTTGTGCTTTTGTTTTTGACAACAGTTTTTTCGTCCATAAAATAATCTGTAAATATTAAACTTTTCTTTGGTTACATTCCCTGACTCTGAACTATTTCTTCAATAAGAGTTGAAAAATACTTGATTTGAGGAATGATGATATCATAATACATCCTTTTAGGCCCGACAACGCCAATGATTCCCTTCATTTTTTGACCTTCAAATTCGCCAAAGACAGAACCGCATGATTCGAATATCGGGTCGCGGAAATCTTCCTCCCCCAGCATACACATGATTTCTTCTTGTATTTTCTCAAACCGCTCCAGCACTTTTTCCCAAAAGTCAACCTCATCCAAACGCTCAAATAGGCTTCGCGACACTTCAATATCAAAAAACTCCGGTTTAGTCAAAAGTTTGCCAACACCGCAGTAAAAACTATAGCCGGAATTGGTAACCGTAAGGGATAAAAGACCGGTTTTCTGAGAAAGAACCTTGGCCGCTTGAGTCAAAAGTCGATGAGCTTCGCCTCGATCGTCCCAAATGCTGTTTTTGTAATCAACTTCGTCAGTGGTGGAAAGTTCCTTTTCCTTCATTAGGTTATTGATGTAAAAGCGATAACCTTTGACCGATGGGATGCGCCCAGAGGAAAAGTAGGTTTTCTTGAGATAACCTTTTCTAGCCAATTCAACCATCTCGTTTCTAACTGTTGCCGGTGAGACGCCCAATTTATACTTTTTTTCCAATATTTCCGACCCAACCGGCTCACCGGTTTCAGTATGATGCTGGATAATAGCTTTTAGGATGTCGATTTGTCTTTGAGTTAAGTCTTCCATTTTAGGTATAGTAAATCAAGCTTTTACTCTTTAGCAATAATATATCAACTCTGCTAATTAATGTCAAGTAGCAATTTTGGCTTGTCACAAAAAGCTTATTTAAACATCATCCCTTAAAAACATCAAAAACTCTATTGCTTTCACCCTAAAGATTTTTTGCTAAGGCAGTATAATATATGAAACTATTTTTTTGGATATATTTTGCTATGGTATCTCATCTTGTCAACCAAATCAACCTCTTACGACAAAAATCTTACGTTGATAATGAGGTGGCTAATCAATTTTTACAAAGGATTGGAAGCGGAGAGAAATTGCTACAAAAAGAGAATCCATCCGATCATTTTTGCTCCTTTATGGTTCCTTTAAATAGAAAAACCAAATCTATCTATATGGGGCACCATATCAAAGCGAACCTTTGGATACCACCCGGAGGTCATATTGAACCAGGAGAAACTCCCGTTCAAACAATTAAAAGGGAATTTCTTGAGGAGCTTGGTTATCGGCTAACCAACAATAAAATAGAGTTATTTGATCTCGGAGTCACCCTTATCAATAACCCCTCTCGAAGATGCAAAGTTCATTATGATTTGTGGTATATAGTTGAAGTGAAAAAGATTGATTTTATTTTCGACAAAGCGGAGTTTTATGATGCCCGGTGGTTTGAGATAGATAAAGCAATTGATATGGTTAAAAATTATTATACCCGCAGGGAGTTAAACAAATTGGCAAAATATTTTTTCGAAAAATAATCTTGATTAAAAATTAATTTTCTATCATATAAAAAAAGGTCAGAAATAATTTTTAAATCGCTTAAAAAAACTTTAGATGACAGTTGTGCTTGAATCTACTATCTTTTTCCAACTTACTCTGACAAAATCGTCGCTTTGATGATTGAAAAAAATGATCTTTGGGAGAATAGCAAAAAGGCTAGCTCGAAAGGCGGCTTTGGTTGAAAAATAATTGAAGGGAAAACTTTGGATGCGTCCAGACCTAACCATTTTAAAAAACTTTCTTGAAATCAAGAAACTAAAATAATCGTAGCTTGCGACCTTCATTTAAGCAGTTATTTGAGGTATAATTATACCCATATGTTTCAACTTCCATGCTTTGTCCAAGATTTTCTCAAAACTTTTAAAAATAATGGTTTTTCAATCTATATTGTTGGAGGAGCAGTACGAGACCTTTTGATGGACAGACACTTGCCGGAAGACAAAAAAAATTGGGACTTTGCCACCAACGCCACACCGGAGGAGATTATAAAACTTTACCCGGACGGTATTTACAACAATAAATACGGTACAGTTACGATTCCTATTACCATTGGTGATGGTGACGAAAAAACAATTGCAATCAAACAATATTTATTTGAAATCACCCCTTTTAGGAAAGAATCGCTTTACAAGGATTTTCGCCATCCTCAGAAAATTGAATGGGCTAAAACGATTGAAGATGATTTGGCTAGGCGTGATTTTACCATCAATGCTATAGCTTACGACGGCGAGAATATTATTGATCCTTTTCGAGGTAGAAAACATATCGAGGAAAAACTGATTGTGGCTGTTGGTCAACCCGACCTAAGGTTTAAAGAAGATGCCCTAAGATTAATGCGAGCGATCAGATTTTCTTCCCAGCTTGGATTTTTAATCGAGCCGAAAACTCTTCTGTCAATTCAGAAAAACGCATCACTCATTCAAAAAATATCTTGGGAAAGGATAAGGGATGAATTCTTAAAAATTCTCTCCTCTGACAACCCAGCCGAAGGCATCCTTTTTATGCGTAGCACTGGTCTTTTGGCGTTTGTTCTGCCTGAACTTGATGTTTGTTTTGTTATTCCCCAAAAAAGTCCCAAAAGACATCATATTTATGATGTTGGCACCCACTCAGTCATGGCTTTAAAAAGTTCTCCAACCAGAGACCCCATTACCAGAATGGCCATCCTTCTTCATGATATTGGTAAGGCGCCGACTTTCAGAAGAGATGAAAAAACCAGTCTGATTACCTTTTATAACCACGAAGTTGTCGGCGAAAAACTGGCGATCAACATTGCCGACAGGTTAAAACTTTCCAAAAAAGACAAAGAAAAATTGGTAAAACTTATCCGTTATCACCAGTTCTCCGTTTCTGAACTCCAAACCGACAAAGCGTTGAGAAGATTTATCCGTGAAGTTGGCCTAGAATATCTGCAGGACATACTTGATCTGCGCACGGCCGACAGGATCGGCTCCGGCGCCAAGCCCACTTCATGGCGGTATGAACTTTTCAAAAAAAGATTAATTGAGGTTCAAAAAGAACCGTTCAAAATCACCGATCTTAAAATAAACGGCGTGGATGTTATGAAGGAATTAAATCTTAAACCGGGTCCTAAAGTCGGAAAGGTTCTAAAAACAGTTTTTGATGAAGTAGTTGAAGGAAAACTAAAAAACGAAAGAAGCGCTCTTCTTAAAAGAATCAAAGAACTGAAACTAGAATAATCACCTGTGATTTAATCGTTTAATTAAATCATTATTTTTTTCTCTTGAGCGATAGTCGTTTCTTCTCCGTGGCCAGGATAAACAATTGTGCTTTCGGGCAGATTTAGCAATTTTCTTAATGATTTTTGCAAATCTTTTTTACGGCTATAGGAAAAGTCATAGCGGCCGATGCAGCCTTTAAACAAGGTATCGCCGCTTAGAAGAACCATTTCTTTGGCAAAATAAAAACTCATACTTCCCGGCGTATGACCAGGGGTAGCAATCGCTTCTAACTCAAAACCATCAAGCACCAATTCCCCTTCATTAACATCTTTTACAACTATCGGAGCGATTGCTTTCGGATCGTATTCTAAAAAATGCCTGGCTGTCTCATTTAGTCTTTTGACTAAAAATAAATCCTTCTGGGAAATAAAAAGAGGAATTTTAAAGCTTAGTTGAATTTCACCAGCAGCCAAAATATGATCAAAATGCCCGTGGGTTGCTAGCATCGCTATCGGATTTAACTTTTTTCTTTGCACTTCATCAAGAATAAAATCAGCCTCGTCGGCAGGATCAATGATCAGACAGCGGTTGTCGTTTTCGACGAAATAACAATTCGCCCTCAACAGCCCCAAAGGAAAAACCTCAACTTTCATATCAAAAGTTTAACATTATTTATCGTGAATTATTGAGCTTGGTGAAATTCCTTAAACTCATCTGTTAAATTATCAGGTTTGGGAAGGTGGTTATCTGCCGAAAATTTTATATTATCCCGTTCATTTTATCCCAAACAAGATGTTGTAAAATATTGGCTGGATTTTTATCAATAAAGCCAACTTCTTATATGAATGCTTTTAGATCAAACAATGAATTTCCTTCAACCGATCCTAAAACCAATGGGAATAAGATGATATTTTAACTCTTTTTTCTTTTTTCCATCCAAACAACAAGCGGAGTGGCGACAAAAGGCGAAGAATAAGTACCGGTGATTGTGCCGATAAGAAGAGTGGCAACAAAAAACTTAATCGTTTCTCCTCCGAGAAGAACAAGGGCAAAAAGCATAAAAATGATCGTCATCGAATTGTTAACCGATCTAACCATAGTTTCCGTTAAGGCCCGATTGGCAAAATACTCAATATCTCTTCGTTCTTCGAATTGTGTATATTCCCTAATTTTATCGAAAATAACAATCGTATCATGGACGGAAAAAGACATTGTTGTTAAAACTGCGGTTACAAAAAGAAGATCCATCTGTGCTCCGAAAAAATGAGACATCAAAGAATATGAGCCAATAACTACCAGAAAATCATGAAACATGGCTGTAATAGCCGCCAGAGCAAACCGGATATCTTTAAAAGCAAAACTCATGTATATTAGTATTCCCAATAAGGCCAAAAGTGAAGCAACAATTGTTTTTATCAAAGTCTCTCTTCCCAAAACCGGTCCAACTGTTTCCGAACGAAGAACATTGACTTTTATTCTCAATTCTTTTTCTAGGCCGGCAATCAGTTCCTTTTCCGTTTTTCCACTTAGAGGGTTAGTCCTCACCAAAAGAATATTACCCGTTAATTTTATTTCGTTTATTGTGATCTTTTTTGCCTTAAAAAAATTTTCTAAATCTTGGCGAGAAAGCTTTTTATCTATCTGATATTCAAGATTAGTACCTCCAACAAAGTCAATTGAATAACGATAACCCCATTTAAATATGGAAAACAAACCCAAACTCATTGCCACTGCCGAACAAAAAAAATACAACCACTTGTATTTTAAAAAATTAATCATAATTAGTATTTATGATTTGAATATAGGAATTGATTAAAACCCTGATCTTAAAACTTAGAACTTCTATAAAATATATCAATTAATCTTCGCGTGATCACAATCCCCGTAAACAAACTCGTTGCAACTCCGATTGCCAAAGTCAAAGCAAACCCTTTAACCATTCCAAATTGAGGCAAAAACTCCCAATTAAGGGGATTGAAAAGGATAAAAGCAACAAGCAAAGTCGTCACATTGGCATCTTTAATCGCATCAATCGCCCTCCCGAAACCCAAACGCACCGCCACGTCAAATTCTTTTCCTTTCCTCAGTTCCTCTTTTATCCGCTCAAAAATAAGAATATTGGAATCAACCGCCATTCCGATTGAAAGAATGAAACCGGCCACCCCCGGTAGAGTGAGAACAACCGGAATCGCCCTAAATATAGCTAGTGAAATCAGACCATAAACAATAAGAGCAATTGAGGCGATGACTCCCATTTTGCCGTAATAACCAATCATAAAAATAAGGACCATTAAAAGTCCAATCATTCCCGCATAAACGCTTTTTTTTACCTCTAATGCTCCCAAAGTTGGCCCAATATTCCGCTGTTCAACCAGCTTTATCGGTAGAGGAAGAGCGCCCGAGTTAATGGCAATCGCCAACTCCTTGGCTTCGCTAGTTGTGAAATTGCCAGTAATAACCGCATTGCCGTCGGTAATCGGTTGCTGGACTGTCGGTATGGAAAGAGGCATGTTGTCGAGAAATATTCCTACCGGTTTACCGACATTTCTTTTGGTTACGCGACCAAATATTTCCGCTCCCTCTTTGGTAAACTCTAAGGCTACTTGAGGTTTGCCTGTCTGGCTATCAAAATTAACCGTCGCTTTTTTGACGTGTTTACCTGTAAGACCGGTAAACTTTGTTACACGTAGAAAAAGCGGTGTGGTTGTCGCTGTCTTACTCGCCGGATCTTCTTCGGTGAACTCAAGTTGGGCCGTCTTACCAATAAGCTTTACTGCCTCGTTAACATTAGTTACGCCAGGGAGATCAACTGCTATCCGATATTTCTCACTCGATTTGACCGTTTGGATTGACGGCTCTGCTACTCCGAAAAAGTTAACCCTTTTTTCAATGATGTCGCGGGATGAGTTTAAAGCATCATTTAAATCTTCCGGTTTGACACGACTGGTATCGGCTTCAAAAACCAAATGGCTCCCACCTTTAAGATCAAGTCCCAAACGCGTCTTAAAATCTTTTTTGAGTTGGAATCCGAAGATATTGCTATCTACAGATAAAGGATTGATTTTAAAATCAACTTTAATTTTTCCGACAGTCAATCTGACTGGATAGTTCTCCGGCAAATCTATCCAAATGATTAAAAAAAGCAGCAGCAAAGAAATGGCCAGTTTAAGAGATTTCATTTCAGCAATTCTTCTTCAACTCCTATCAACATTATTTTTGGCTGTTTCAAAAATCTCCAGATGAAAGGGTCGTTGTTTTTCTTACGGAAATTGAATTCATCTTCGCTCATCACCGTATAGTTTATTTCCCGCGCAAACGACTTCTCTGCCTCGGCTATAATGCTTGCTACTTCGGGAACCACTATTGTTCCAACCATCAAAAGATCGATCTCATCGCTTTTGATCGGATGCTTTTTGGCAAATTTGATTGACAAAGCAATAAATTTGACTTTTCCCATCCGAGAAATATTTTTTAAGATCAATCTTGGCAGAAGGGAGGTTTTTGTAAAAATTCTTAAAAAATCATCGTAGAAAAAATAGTTTTTGTTAAGGCTATAAAAAACCTTGTTTAACCTTCTTTCCTTATGAAGTATCTTTTCATCAAACAAGATATCAAGTTCCCGCTTGACAGCATTTACTTCCTCATTAACATCGCGAACAATTTTCCTTAAATAAAAACTTTCAGCTGGGTTCTGAAAAAAAAGCTCCAATATTTTCCGCCTTGCCTTGGAAGGAATTATACTTTCCAACATGATTATTTTACTTTTAAAACCTATTAATACGTGACCTTGTTTCCTATCGGCAAAATTTCCACAAAAGTTTGCCCTCGAACAAGAGAAATCTCGCGGTTGTTCTCATTATAAAACCTCATCCTGCTTTCCTCGTCTTCTTTCTTCCAAGTTCCCTTAATTGCCTTGCCGTCCTGAAAAACGATACTATCGCCACTCCCAGTTATTTTGTACAAAAGATGGCCACCCTCGTAACCATCATTAGCCGGTGATTCCTTGGCAAAAACGATAACAACATTTTTGGATGAAAGCGGTTTGCCGTTATTTTTATCTATTTGCAGCTCGCCGCCGTTAACCCTTTGGTAACTGTTGGTGCTAGCATCATAATTCCAAGTAACGGCAAAATCGGAAGCAAACGCATTCCAAAAACCGAAGCTAATTTTGGTTACACTTCCTCTTTCATCCGCTTTGGCGTCGTCTTTAAACTTCCATTTCTCAAAAGAGGTATCCCACGCTTCATTTTCTTCATCCACATTGCTTAAACCTCTTTTCTCTTTGGCAAACTGCCAAAGTTTTGCTGTTGAAGTGTAAACAGTATGTTCAGTCGCTCTTCCCGGCAATCTCTCCGGATCACGCCAAAAATAAGGAAAAGGAACTCCAAATTGGTTTAAATCATTGTAAACCTCCCAACCAAGTTTTCTTACCAAACCTAAAGCGTCGGCCGGAGCTCCATTAGCACAACCCGATCCTGTTTCTTCATCGCAATTGGCTCCGCCAACATGAGCATATAAAGGAAAATTACCATATTCCCGAAGAAGATTCATAAAATAAACTCTTGCCGACCGTACCGGTCCAACAAAAGAAGCATCTTTGCAGTAATAGATGGCTAAAAATCTGGTTATCCCTCCTTCGGCCACCGCCTCATAAATAACGTCGGCGGACGATAATCCTGACTGCGGTCTCGCTTCTTTATGATTTTCAATCATAATGCCAAGCGGTCTTCGTTCTTCCCATCTTTGACGATGAATTTTGGTAAGCATCTCTCCATTAATAGGACATTCTTCAGTTCGCGGTTCATCGGGCGAAATACCGTTTTCTCCGTTAGAGCTTGGTGGTTTATAACTCGACAAAGGTGAAAAAATTCTGCCTTCATTAGCGGAAAAATAAGAATAAGAAGTATAAGCTGAAAGAAGAAAAGCTAAAAATACAATTAAAAAAGCTGTTTTTTTATTAATCATATATTGTCTGAAATTTCTAATATAATTTTACTCATTGACTTTCCCTAATCGCTTTTTCTTCTTCATCTGAAAGCTGGTAACCTACACCCTTACCCCTATTCACTTTTTTTGTATAAGCTCTTAAACCATCATGAGTATAAATGAAATTGACGATAATTCCGTTATCATCTTTATCAAGAAGGGCAATAACAAAACTTTGTTCTCCCGTCATCCTTTCAAACGGATTAAATCTGACAAGGCCGATTTTTTGTAAATGAAATTTTGATTGCGATATCGTTTCGGTCAAATCTTTTCTTATCTCTCCAACTGCTTTTTCAAGTTTGCCCTCATTTTCAAGCAATTTGTCCAGAATATCGTCAATTTTATACTTTTTTGTTTTAGAAACGAGATTGAAATAATGCTTTCTAGTTGAGATGACAAACCATGACAAAATCAATATCCAAACGGAAAAGACCCCCAATATAATATAAATGGTCATTGGTTATCATTTTAACCTCTTTACAAATAGCTGTCAATATGATAACTATTTATAAGTATGCCGAGAAAAACGCGGAAAGAAAAAATTATTGCTCGCTATCGCAGAAAACTTGAACTTTTGGAAAAATCAATCAACGTTGCCGAAAAAATCGATTCCGTACCAAAAATTCAGGTGACTAAGCCTAAGAAAACCATTCAACCAAATCTGCCAATAAATAATGATCTAAAGAAAGAAGATAAAGCTGCTGTAATTTACTTTACTTCCGATTTGAGAAAAACTCTTTTCCTAGTTTTTCTCATAATAGCCCTTGAATTTTTTCTCTATTTTGCTACCATGAAACAAAATCTGTGGTTTTTTTAAAAAAACTACGATTTGAGTTCATCATTAAAAGTTTTTGTATAAAAGGGGGTGATTTAGAATCATGGTCAAGATGTATTGTGTTAAATGCCGAGCGAAAAAGGATGTTGCCAATCCACAAAAAGTTACCATGAAAAATGGTAAACCAGCAATGAAAGCTACTTGCCCGGATTGTGGAACTGGCATGTATAAGATCGGCGCAGCTTAAATTTTAAAAGCAAGGCTTAAAAAAACCATTTCCCATTTCTATGTGGGAATGGTTTTTTTATTCGGCAATTAAGAAAAATTCGTCAATCTTTTCATAAACCGGTTTTTTACCTTCTAAAAGACTGCGGAATAAAACTAATTTTTCCACCGGAAAACTGACATTAATATCAATCTGCCTAAGTTTCTTTTTCTGGGCAAAATATTGTTGTTTGGAAGGAATACGACTGCGAGCTAAAGTCAAGTGAGGAACAAATTTCTTTTTGTCTCCTCCATTAAAACTGCTTCTGATTTTTTTCACTAAATCTTCCAACTTCTTTTCTTTACGAAAGTTAAGATAAATGACTATTTTAGTATTAATAAAAAGATCAATATCTCTGGAATAAAGATAAAATTTCTCTTGATCATAAAGGATTTCTGTTATTTTTTTACGGATTTTGTCCACTTCATTCGTTTCTCCAAAAAAATGAACGGTAATGTGGTAATTTTCTGGTGGCACCCAGTTAAAATAAGCGTATTCTGTTTTTATTTTCTCCAATTGTCGGTCAATATTCCTTTTAACTTCAGAAGGAAGATCAATCGCTAGAAAAAGACGCATATTGCTTGATGATTTTCGAACTGGCAAATTTTTTTAATCGCGGAGACACTATCTTTAATTTTGCACCAACAAGCAGCGACTGTTGTTTTTTGTTAATCTTCCGTTCGTCACCCGACGTAATGGCAATTGTCTTCGGCCTTATTTTTTCAACTAAGGTAAAGTAATCCTTATCACTTTTAAAATACGGCAACATGATAATCAAATCAACTATTTCCAAAGCAGCCAAAGTTTCAGCTCTTTCTCTTTGCGAATGAATAGGAGCTCTTTGCTTATTTTTTCTAATAAATTCGTCAGATTCCAAAGCAACGATTAAAAAATCACCTGTTCTTTTTGCCCTTTTTAGAAAAGACAAATGACCGAAATGAAAAATATCAAAACAACCGCCTACTAATACAGATTTTTTGTTTAGCAAAAGAGGAGTTATTTTGTTGATATTTTTCCATTCAACTATCTTCATCGCTGCTCCTGCTCTTTTTTTCATCATAAAATTATACAATAAATATTATGAAATTTAATGTAGAAACCGTTGAAAGAAAACAAGCGGTGCTTATTGTCGCCAAAGAAAATCATTCTCTTATCAGTCTTCTGAAAGCTAAACTCAAAACCTTTCACGTTGATGTATTTTCCTCTCCTTATCTTCCAAAGCAATTGGATCGTTTTGATTACTATTTTCTAATTAATTTCGACATCCCAAATAGATATGAGGATATAGTTCATCGAAAAGCAACTTTCATTTTTATCAATCAACCGGAAAAAGCAGCTAAATTACTGAAAGTGGCCTCAAAGAAAGCCAAAATAATCGACGTTACAGGAGATTTAGCCAGAGAAACACACTTGGACAATATCTTATGGTTTTCTTTCTCCCAAACCAGCGAAAATTACTTGAAACTAACCCTGCTTCAAGAAAAAAAATACGATTTTAAGATGGATAAGGAAAAATTAGATTTAAAGCAATATCTAAGTAAAAAAAATATTATTACTTTTTCCCTCATCCTTGTTTTGTTTTTCCATGGTGCTTTTATTCCCCCTCTTGTCGCCGCCTCATTTTTCCTCTGGCGTGGCGAAGCAGCTTTAAAAAACAAACAATTGGCCGAAGCGGAAAATTATCGACAAAAATTAATTTTTTCATTGACTCTGACCAATAAACTTTATTCACTTGCCCGACCCGGTCTGCTTCTTTTTTCCTTAGCTCTCATTCCCGACAATCTAATTGACATTAACGACTTAGGGGCAAGGATTCTAGAAAACTCTATAGCAATCTCAAAAAATGGCAAGGAGATATTTAAACTTATCATGACCAAAAATAAAACCGCCGACAACATAACCATACTTGAAACAAGAATAGCCAAATTGCAGGCGGAAACGTCTGCCTTGGAACAAGATATTGATTTACTCAACCAAAAAATTCCCTCTATTGGTATTTTCAAAAAATTAAAAGAAGAGTTGGAAAAAACAGATGATCTCGTTGCCAAATTCAAAAAAATCCTTCGCTATTGCGACATCTTTTTAGCCAAGGATGGCCAAAAGAAATATCTCCTCTTTTTTGCTAACAATAAAGAATTAAGACCGGGTGGAGGATTTATCGGTTCTTTTGGCGTTCTAACGATAAAAGATTTCACTATCGAGGAGTTAAAAGTTTATGACGTCTATGATGCCGATGGCCAGCTAAACGTCCATATTACCCCTCCCTCGGCGATAACCAAGTATTTGCGACAACCACATTGGTTCTTAAGGGATTCTGCTTTTTCACCTGATTTTTTAGACAATTACGCTCAAGCAAAAATTTTCTTGGAAAAAGAGATGAATTTTAAGGATTTTTCCGGAGGAATTCTTTTTACCACTACAGCAATCGAAAATATCTTGGGTGCTTTTGGAGATATATACCTTCCTGATTTTGGTGAAATAATCAACCAAAAAAATTTTTATTTAAAAACTCAGCTTAACGCGGAAAAGGACTTTTTCCCTGGTTCAATCCAAAAAAAAAGTTTTCTTGCCTCTTTAATGCGACAAATTTTTATCGTTGGAGAAAACATTTCCCTAAAAGAACTGGCTGATAGTTTGAAGAAGTCGCTTGATGAAAAACAAATGGTTGTATATCTAGATGAACCGGAAATCCAGGATACCCTCGATCAGTTTTATTGGTCAGGAAGGGTAATCAATCCTCAATGCACCGCTAAAATCAACCGCTGTTTTGTTGATTACCTTTTCCCCTACGATGCCAATTTAGGCGTCAACAAAGCTAACTTTTTTGTTACCAACCAAATCAATCTTCGGGTCAATATAGATGCCGACGGCGAGATCCGTCATATCCTCTCAATCAAATTTAAAAACGAATCTCCCTCGGACATCTATCTTGGCGGCAATTATCTCAATTACTTCCAATTGCTCCTGCCTAGAGAAACGCAAATTAAAAGCGTCACTAAAAATGAAGCCCTGGTTGAAGATCTTGATGAATATAATGATCAATTCAAACGAATCGGTTTCCCGCTTACCGTTCCGGCCAAAGGTATGGTTGAGGTAAAAATTCAATATTCGCTGAGTAACAAAATAACCAAAGGCAAAGGGGTTTATCAACTAATTGTCCAAAAGCAGATCGGTTCAGCTAATCACGACTTTGCTTTGGAGATAAACTTGCCAAAAAACATTCAACTTCTCAGTCAGAATTTTTCTCCCCTTGTCAAAGATAACCATATTGTTTATAATACTAGCTTATCAGCTGATAAAATTTTCTTAATAGAATTTATTAAAGATTAATAATAAAAACATGGCAAAACCTGTAGTTGAGGATCCGAAAAAACTGGTATTGGAAGTAAAATCCCGCCAAATTTTTGGCAAAAAATTGAGAAAGTTAAGAAAAGAAGGAGTTATCCCCGGTAATATTTTTGGGACAGATTTTGATTCGCAATCTATCATGATTGACTACAAAGATTTTATCAAAGCTTATCGAACTGTCCACGAAACAGGAGTTATTTATCTAAAATTAAACAATACCGAGATCCCTGCCATGATCAGAAATTTGCAAAAACATCCTGTCAACAACTCAATTCTTCATGTAGATTTTAGAAAAATCGATCTTAAGACAAAGATTGAAATCGAAGTGCCGATTAAAATTGTCGGCGAATCTACAGCTGTTACTCAAAAGGGCGGTGTTCTTCTTACTTTGGCTGAGTCGCTTATGGTTGAAGCTTTACCGCAGGAAGTCCCTCAACATATTGAAATTGATATTTCCTTACTGACCGAAATCGGGCAAGAAATCAAGGTGGCCGACTTAAAAAAGATGGATAATTACGTAATTAAAGAAGAACCCAATAAGGTGATCGTTTCGGTGGTAGAACACAAAGAAGAAAGTGTTACACCAGAAACAGCTGCTCCAGCTGCTCCAGAAGTGATAACGGAAGCTGAAAAGGAAGCTAAAGAAGGCGTTGCAACCGAAGGCGGTGCTAAACCCGAAGATGAGAAAAAACAACAGTCTGAGCCCAAAACTGAAGAAAAAAAATAACCTTGCCTAAGGTTTGATAAATTAATAACTGCCACAATTAAATTCTTGTTATTGTTTAAAAATGAGGGCTAAAATAATAAATCTTAGGTTCTAAATATCTATCCAATCTTTTCTTAATTACTTGTAGCCTCACTGCCGATATCTAATTTTTAACAATCTACCCCGTATCTTTTGTAAAAGCAAAAAACCATTTTTAAACTTGATAAAGTTATTGCTAAGATACCAAAATTGGTCGTTTTTTCCTCCCAATCGCATTGATTTTTTTTATATGTATGATAAAATTGATTATTATGGTAATTATAAGATCGGAATTTGCTTTAGCCTTAAATCAAGTAGCCACGGAAAGGGGAATTTCCCCTGATGATGTGATAGCTTCAATTGAAGCCGCGATTCTGGCGGCTTTCAAAAAAGAGTATCCGGAGCAATTTGAAGATACGATCAAGGCTAAGATCAACCGAGAAACCGGCGAAACCAAGATTTTTAAAGACGAAAAAGATATTACTCCTCCTGGATTTGGACGCATCGCCGCCCAAACAGCCAAACAAGTAATCCTCCAAAAAATTCGTGAGGTAGAAAAGAAAACTGTCATCTCTCATTATCAATCGCAAATAGGAACAATAATCAGAGGTCGCATTATCAGATACGACGGCCATAATGCCTATCTTGATATTGGCAAAGCCGAAGCAGTTCTCCCTAAAGAAGAGCAAATTAAAAACGAACGCTATCTTATAAATAACAGTTTAGTTGTTTATATCAAAGAGATTTCCAATGATAAATTCGGCAATCCCCGCATTGTTGTTTCACGTGTAGATCCCCGATTAATTGAAGAACTTTTCAAAAGAGAGGTGCCGGAAATAGCCAATGGCACAGTAGAGATCAAAAAAGTAGTGCGAGAACCTGGTGAAAGAGCAAAAATCGCCGTTTATAGCGCTCAAGGCGGAGTTGATCCGGTAGGCGCATGTGTCGGGCAAAAAGGGGTAAGAGTCCAGACAGTCACCGATGAATTGGGCGGTCAGGAAAAAATAGATATTATCCAATGGAATAAAAACGATAAACTTTTCTTAATCGCGGCGCTTTCTCCTGCTAAAATCGCTGATGTCGATATCGATGAAAAAAACAAAACCGCCAAAGTATATGTTGACGAAAAGGAAGCTCCTCTTGCTATCGGTAAACAAGGCATCAATGTTAATCTTGCTTCAAGATTAACTGATTACGAAATTGACATCATCCAAATAACTCCAAAAGAAACTGAGGAAAAGAAAACGGAAGAAGAAAAGACACCAAAAACCGAACCCACCGAAAATCCTGCTGATAATCTAAAGGGAGAAGAGAAAAAAACTGCTAACGAAAGCAAGTAGATCTAAAAAGTTATAAAGCTGTCTTTTTCCTGATACGTTTACTTATTTTTTAACAATTTAATAAAACAAAATGCCGGCAAGACCACCAATCGTTACAATTCTTGGCCATGTTGACCACGGTAAAACAACTCTTCTTGACTTTATAAGAAAAAGCCGGCTGGCTGAAAAGGAATTTGGCGGAATTACCCAAAAAATCGGCGCCTACGAAATTGATACTGCCATCAAAGGATATAAAACAAGCCGTATCACTTTCATCGATACTCCCGGCCATGAAGCTTTTTCTTTTTTAAGAGCAAGAGGCGCTAACGTTGCCGACATCGCTCTTTTGATTATTGACGCCAAAGACTCGGTCATGCCCCAAACGATCGAATCCATATCTCATATCAAATCAGCAAAAATCCCATTCATCGTGGTTATTAACAAAGTTGACCTACCAGATGCTAATCCGGATAAGGTTAAGAACGACTTGCTGAAACATGAAGTTGTGGTTGAAGAAAAAGGAGGCGAAGTTCCCTCTATTCACATTTCGGCCAAAACGGGCTTCGGTATTCATGAACTTCTAGAAACAATTCTTCTTATAAGCGCTGATTTACGTTTAACTTTTGATCCTAATGTTTCTCCTAAAGCTTATATCATTGAAACCAAAAAAGATAAACGCGGCATTGTCGTCAGTGCCATCATTAAAGATGGACAAATCAAGGTTGGCGATATTTTGTATGCTGATGAGCAAAAAGCCAAGGTAAAGCAACTATTAAATGATCTGGGTCGACCAATGAATTTTGCCCAGCCATCAACTCCGTTTGAACTCTTGGGATTTACTGAAATGCCGGCCGTCGGAAGTCTAATCACCGATAAACCGACTACATCTCTAGCTAAAGTCAAAGCAACTCCTGAAAAAATGGATATCATGGCGCTTTTGCGACAACCCGAACAGAAAAAACTTTCTCTTATCATAAAGGCCGATTCGCAAGGATCGCTTGAGGCAATCAGCAATGCATTGGTGAAAAGAGAAAATATCAACGTTATCCTAAAAGGAATAGGCAATATCAACAAATCAGATGTTTTTCTTGCTAAAACAACCCAAGCGATTATCGTCGGGTTTGCAGTTGCCGTTCAACCTGAAATCAAAGATTTGGCTAAACAGGAAAAAGTCATAATTAAAACTTATAATATTATCTATGAGATGTTGGAAGAATTGGAAGAAGTTTCTGAACTAATGAAAGAAAAAGAAGCAAAAGAAAAAAGTTATAAGGGCGAAGCCAAAGTGTTAGCTACTTTCATCATCGAAAGAGAAAAGGTTTACGGCGTTAAAATCACCAAAGGCAAAATCAGCCTTGCTGACGAGGTAGAAATCTACCGTCAAAATAATCTTATTGGCAAAACTAAACTGGTCTCCCTAAAAATTAGGGCCAAAACCGTTCCCGAGGTCAAAAAAAGCCAAGAGGCGGGAATGATTTTTAGCCCTCCGCTTGACATTGGTATTGGCGATGTGATAAAATCTATCTCATAGTATTATGTATAACGACGCTAATTCTTTATCTCGAATTCATGAGGTAATCAGCAAAGGCATGACGGGAGCGATTGTTTTACCGGTTAATCACTCGCTTGACGCCTTGGCTGCTTCTGCCGCTCTCTATCTTGGTCTTAATAAGATGGGGAAAACCATTGCTTTTGTATGTGAAAACGAGGCTAATACATCTGAAATTGTCGCTTCGGACAAAATTCAATCTAATTTGGCTACCGGCGGCAATAATTTAGTTATTTCTTTTCCCTACACCGATGGTTCAATTGACAAGGTAGATTACAATATTCAAGGCGATTTATTTAACTTGATTATTACTCCCCGCGCCAATTACCCTAAATTAAACCCCGAACAAGTCAAATTCTCTTATACCGGCGGTAATTTGGATTTTATCATCACCGTTGACTCTCCCAACCTTCAAAGTTTAGGAATGATATATGAAAATAACCAGGATCAATTTCAAGGAAGAGATATCATCAATATCGATCGTCATTTAACCAATAGTTTTTTTGGCACAGTGAATTTTGTCAACAAAAGCATTTCTTCAATCTCTGAACTCATTTTCAAGGTTTTGCAAAGTTTGAAAATTGAGATTGATAAAGAAATGGCTACCAATTTATATCTGGGGATTTCATCGGCCACTAATAATTTTTCTTCTTATTCTGTCAATGCGGAAACTTTTGAAACCGTAGCTAAGCTATTGCGTATGGGAGCAATAAAGAAAAGTTTTAGAAAGAATGAACCTCTCGGTTTTGATAATAAAAACTTTGTTAAATCCACTCCCAAACCGATTAGCCGAAATAGGCAAAATTTTGCCCCTAAGCAAAATTCATATCAAGAAATTCCTCCGGAAAAACCGATTGAAATTGTGGAAAAAGAAGACAAAACTGATGAGCCTCCTCAAGATTGGCTTAAACCAAAAATTTTCCACGGCGGCGACTTGATATAAAATCAGTTCTTGATGCTGGCAGAAATCAATTTTCCTTCATCAACGGGGCTAACACTTTCCAATCTTATCCGATCTACTGTCTTTACTAATTGATTGGTCCTCGTCGTATTGACTTTTGTATATTGGTCTGACAAAGAATTGATCCTGTCTCCGATTTTCAAGAATTCTTCGTTGTATTTCTGAAACTCGTTTTCAAAAGCTTTAATATAACCAATTATTTTTTGAACGTTTTTTTGGTAGCGAAAATTGTCATATGCCTGACGCACCATCCTTAAGATGGCTGTGAAACTAAAAGGACCGGCAAAAACAACTTTCTGACGCATAGCCTCAACCCAAAGATCATTCATCTTGTCGTAAATGAAAGAAAAAATCATTTCGTTGGGAATAAACATAATAACAAAATCGACCGTGTTGTCTTCAGGATTGATATAATTGCGGGTTGTCACTTGCTTGATCTTTTCCCTAATATCCCGTTCAAATGCCTTGAGATGCTCTTTTTTTAGATGACTGTCTTGAGTTTCGGTCATTCGCTGAAGAGCTTGGTAGGGAAATTTTGAATCTACATTAATTCTTAATTTATTTGGCAGAAAAATAGTGAAATCGGGCCTAGTTTCCGATCCCTTTTGCTCTTTATTAAACTGATAGTCCACCCCCCGGACAAAACCAGCCATTTTAAGTAAATCTTCAGCTACCTGTTCGCCGAATTGGCCTCTTAATTGGTTGTTGGATAAAACTTTTCTTAAATTATCTGCAGTAATTGACAACTGGTCGGTAATTTTTCTATGATTTTCTATTTCTTGCTTTAAAGCCCTAAAAGAACCTATCCTTTCTTTTTCAGCATTGTCAAGTTTCATCACGCTTTTTTCTAACTCGTCATGCACCCTTTTAATCATTTCCTCAATGGCCATTTTTTTGTTGTCCAAATCGGTTTTAATTTCTTTTTTTTCTGCGCCAAGTCTTTCTTCTGCTAATAAAATAACTTGCTCGCTGGCCTTTTTGACAACATCAGGAAAAACTACAGTAATAATAAAATAAGCCACAACTACACCAACAACAACAGCCACAATCACATATAAAAGCATATAAAATAAATAGTAGCATAAATTTAAAGTTAATTCTACAAGTCTGATAAAGCGCAATAGCTCATTTTTCAAAACGTAATAAGGTTTTTATGCAACTATAAGAACGCACAGTTTACAGTCATTCACGAAGCAAAATAACCGATAAGCGGATTATGCGCGCTTTAAGTGTTAATCTATTGCGCTATGACAGAATCCGCTAAACTTTATGTTAAAATTAGGCTTATGAAGATTAAGTACAAAAAAGAGATCAAAGATAAGGAAAAGGTTGGAGAAGGCGATATAATTGACTTCATCCTTAAAAGCCGACAAATCAAAAACAAAAAAGAATTCTTAAATCCTACTTCTCCTTTAAATATTAATTTAACTGATTTTGGCTTTAAGAAAGAACTTAATCACACATTAGAATTACTTAAAAAAATCAGAGATAGTGAAAAAATGATAGTTGTCTACACTGACTATGATGCGGATGGAATAACGGGCGGCGCTATCCTCTGGGAAACCCTTAATATGATGGGTTTTAAGACTATGCCTTATGTCCCTCATCGCAAAAAGGAGGGCTACGGTTTTTCCAAAATTGGCCTTGACAACGTAAAAAAACTTTACCGCCCAGCATTAATAATCAGTGTTGATCACGGCATATCAGCGGCTGAAAAAATCGCTTATGCCAAATCGTTGGGTATCGCAACCATTGTTACCGACCATCATTTAAAGCCGGAAAAACTGCCTCTTGAGGCAGAAGCAATTTTCCATCTTCCCCAGCTTTCAGGTGCCGGTGTCGCCTATTTTTTTGCCAAGGAAATTTTCAAATATTTTGGTAATCCGCATTTTCCCAATTATCAATTGCTAAATACCTATTACGAATCTGATTATCTATCGCTTGCCGCTATTGGGACGATTGCCGACTTAGTTCCTTTGATCGGTCCTTCCCGTAGCCTAGTCAAATACGGTCTCGATGTTTTTCCAAAAATAAAACGGGCTGGAATTAAATCCATTCTTAAAGAGGCTGGGATCGAAGGAAAAAAAATTACTCCATATGAAATAGGTTTTATCATCGCTCCCCGCATCAACGCTGTTGGACGATTGGAGCATGCGATTGAGGCTTTAAGACTTTTATGTACAAACAAATCGGATATTGCCAACAGCTTAGCTGCCAAAGTAGGGCTGAAAAATCGGGAAAGGCAAGATATGGTCAAAGAGGCAGTAGGAGAAGCAAGATTTGCCGTTATGAAAAAAGGTTTGCGGAACAAAAAGGTTATCATTCTTGTGTCTTCAAGCTGGCATGAGGGAATAATTGGTCTCATTGCCTCAAAAATCGCCGAGGAGTTTCATCGGCCGACAATCGTTTTAACCAAAAGTGACGGCTTTTACAAAGGTTCGGCTCGTTCCATTCCTGCTCTTCATATCACCGATTTTTTGCGCAGTTTAAAAGAACATCTTATTGATGTTGGCGGCCATAATCAGGCTGCCGGTTTTACGCTTGAAGAAAAAAAATTAAAAGACTTTATCTCTGAAGCAGAAGAAAAAATCGATGTAATGCTGACCGAAAACGATCTGAAAAAAACGATTGAGGTTGATTTGAAAATACCTCTTTCAAAACTTAACGTGAAATTGGCCCGTCTGATCGAAAACCTTTCTCCTTTTGGCTCTGGTAATCCCAAACCTGTTTTTTACAGTGAGGTTAAGTTGGTTGATGCTAAATTATTCGGCAGAAATTATGAGCATCTAAAACTCTTTGTTATAGATTCTTCCCAACTATCTTCTCCTCCTTTAGAAATGATTTCTTTTTCCAGTGGCAATAAATTCACCCAATTCTCAAGAGGCCAAAAAATTAATGTTGTCTATAATTTGGAGATAGATCGATGGGGAAGAAGTGAAAAGGTAAGAGCGAAAATATTAGATAATCAAATATTTTAACCTTTTACATAATCGTTCCCCTTTCCGCCTTGCTTTAAATTTTGCCAAGAGTGCTGATCCATGCCTGATAAAATATCCTGCACCACCATATGACCATCAAATAAATCTGGGTTTTGTCTATAAATTTTAAAAGCCGCCGGATCAGTCTTTAATAAGGTGAGAGTATTTTTAAGTATACGAACCTCTTCGTCGTCAGTTACAGCAAGCGTTCTTAATATGCCTAAAGCAGTGAGGCCAGTAACTGAAAGGGCTTGCTGTTGAGCAACATTAGAATCTTCAACATCGGGACTACTAATTACCGGTAAAGTTTTTGCTATAGTATCAATAAATCTTCTTGCTTCTTTTTTAGTTACATTTTGAGGAGTAGGCAAGTTCTCTACACTTAAAATCAGTTCCTGGAAATCTAAACCTCCTATTTTTCTTATAAGAGCTATGTACCCCTGAATAGCACAACCATATATATATCTTAAAGCATACGCATCCATGTTGCGTTCTCTGTGAGGAGAGTGCAACCCTTGCGGAACAGGCACGGGTATTCCAAATTGATTTAAGAGATCTAAATTAGGATAGGCTTGTCTCCTGTCTGGATTCATATCCATAAAAAAACCCGCCTGTTGTTGCGGGGTGATTTTTAACTTCTTATTATTATCAACCACCCCACTTCAAACCTTAAACCTAAGAATATAGGCAGGTTTTAAGTGAAGAAAAACTGGTTGATATATTTTTTTTACCATAAAAATACTATTTGCTTGCTTTATGGCGATAATAATATCAAATGAAATTGTCCTTGTCAAGAGAAGGAAAAGATAGTAATATATTAAAATCATTGTTTCATTGTAAAACCTTGAGGGTTAATTATTGCTTGTCACTGTAAGAAAGAAGCAATGATCAATCTTTTATGAAAACACTATTTGTGGAGGAGACGGTTAATAAAGTAGGGGAAGAAGTGGAGCTTTACGGCTGGATCGACAGGAAAAGGGAGCATAAAAATATCGTTTTTATTGACCTGCGCGACCGCTCTGGCGTCGTTCAGGTTGTTGGCGGTGAGGACTTCAAAACTCTCTCTCCTGAAGATGTAGTCTATATTAAAGGCATTGTCAAAAAAAGACCGGAAAATTTGGTTAATCCAAAAATAAAAACCGGTACGATTGAAGTTGAGGGTAAAATTTTTAAACTCATCTCCAAAGCTGCTCCTCTACCTTTTGATATGGGGAAACATGATTTGGGGTTAACTTTGCCCATCCTTCTTGATTACCGATCTCTCACCTTAAGACATCCAAAAGTGAGGGCCATTTTCAAAGTTCAAGAAACGGTCATTGACGCCTTTCGCCGGGGTCTGAAAAATAAAGGCTTCGTCGAATTCCAATCTCCTGTCATCATTCCCGAAACCGCCGAAGGAGGAGCTGATGTTTTTGTCGTTGATTATTTTGGCCGCAAGGCCTACCTATCTCAAAGCCCTCAATTTTATAAGCAAATAATGGTGGGAGTTTTTGAGAAAGTCTTTACTGTCAACAAAACCTTGCGAGCCGAGCCTTCGGTAACCACAAGACATTTGGCTGAAGTAACCACTCTTGATGTTGAAATGGGATTTATCAATTCGTGGACCGAGCTAATGGATATGGCTGAATATATCATTAAGTTTATCTTTGAGGCCGTCGAAAAACTTAATATTGAAGAGTTAAGACTATACAACGCCAGTCTGCCAAAAGTACCAAAAAGAATCCCTCGAATCAAATTGAGGGAAGCACAAGAAATCATTTATAAAAGGACAGGTCGCGATAACAGAAACGCTCCTGACCTCCAACCGGAAGACGAAAGAGAGATTACCCGCTGGGCAATTGAAAAAAAAGGTTCTGAACTTGTCTTTGTTACCCACTATCCGGCAGCCAAAAGACCTTTTTATACGATGGAGGATCCGGAAGACCCCGGTTACACTTTAAGTTTTGACCTCATCGGTCGGGGAGTCGAGTGGATGACTGGCGGCCAAAGAATCAATAACCTCAATGAACTATTGGAAAAAGCTAAAAAAAGGGGCATAAATATTGAAAAAAGCGAACTCTATCTTCAAGCTTTTCGTTATGGTATGCCACCCGAAGGCGGTTTTTCCTATGGCTCGGAAAGGATCGTTATGGGTCTCTTGAACCTTAGCAATATTAGAGAGGCTTCTCTCTTTCCACGCGACATGGAGAGAGTGGATATAAGGTTGACTAAATTAAAATCCAAAATTCAAAACACGAAACATTGATATTCAAAACTTGATATTTTGAATTTATTTGGGGTTTAGAATTTAGAAATTAGAAAATTTTGCAATGCGCCTGAAGTTTTGTCTTCTCTTTACTTTTTATACCCTCCTTTTTCTTTTTTATCCCGGAGATTCTTTGTATTTTAAGATTTTTGCTTATAACAGAAGTCTTTTCCGCCGTAACGAAAAACAAATTGATTTTAAAATCAATCCCGTCCCCTATATCAAGTCGCCTTATTACCCTGAAATTTCTGCTGAAGGTGTTTATGTGGTAGATCTTCCCTCATTCACTCCGATTTTGGAAAGGAATCAACAACAAAAGTTTTTTCCTGCGTCAACAACCAAAATCATTACTGCTTTAGTCGCTTATGACATCTACCAACCAGACGAAATCGTGTCTATTAAAAGGGTCGTTACCGAAGGTCAAACGATGGGGCTCGTCGAAAACGAACAAATTACGATAGAAAATCTTCTTTACGGTACTCTTGTTCATTCGGGCAATGATGCCGCCTATGCTTTGGCCGACAATTACGGTTTTGAACAATTCGTTTCTTTGATGAACAAGAAATCAAAAGAGTTAGGGATGATTAACTCTAATTTCAAAAATCCAGCCGGATTGGATGATTTTGATCAATATACTACTCCTTTTGATCTTGCTTTGGCAGCAAGGGCGCTTTTGCAAAATAAACTCTTAAGCAAAATTGTCGGCACCAAAGAAATCATCATTTCCGACGTTGATTTCCGGTTTTTTCATAAGCTATCTAATGTCAATAAACTTTTAGGCGAAATTCAGGGAATAGGCGGGCTAAAGACCGGCTATACCGAAAACGCCGGAGAAAATCTGGTGAGCTTTTATAAAAACAATGGTCATCAGTTTATTATTGTTATTCTTAAAAGCGAAGATCGTTTCGTTGATACCAAAAATGTTATACAGTGGATTGAAGAAAATGTCGGATATGAAACGATTTCTAATCTGTCCGAACAATAAATCAAAGACTGAAGAATTAAATACCTAATTAAGTTTTAATTAATTAAGTTGGTTTATTCAACAAAGTATTCATTAGCTATTGCCGGAACAAAAGCAACAAAATTATTCTCTCCTAAAAAAACATAAACAGGCTGAAGATAATCTTGGTAGATATCTGGATCTAAATAAGCCATGAACATTTTTTTGATGATAACGTCTTTACTATCACTTGACGAAACGATTATTCCCCCTCCTGCTTTCAATTCTTCCCAAACCGCCTGACCTGTTCTCACCGGATAAACCCCTACTTGGTCCTCCGATCTTTCAAAAAACCTAATCTGCGCTTTGAGAATTTTGAAGCCGGTTTGACGAAAAACCATAATGACGAAATTCTGACTGTTAAAATATTGAGGAGAAACGATAGGGTACTGATCTATATCGGGTCGGTAGAAATCAATTTCTACGACGTTGGCTTCTTCAGGCTTAGACGGAACAAATAAACTGTTTCTTAAGGGATTGTAGTGAAGATAGACAACATTGGTTTTGCCGCGGGCAAGTTCTTCGGGATAACGACCAATGGATTTGAGAAAATCTATGGCTTTGTTTTCTATTTCTGTTTTTGACGGAATAATTGTATTGGCAAAAACTTGTTTATCGTTCTCAAACTTATACTCATAACTGAAATTAAAATTAGTGATGTCGATGGTCAGTTTTTGTCTGTTGGTAGAGAAAATAGCTTCCTGACCTTCGAGTTTATGTTTAACCATTTCCGTATTAAAACCCAAAGTTTTGGCCATAAGATAAATTTTTTCTCTGTAGCCGAAACGGGTAGCTTGAGGAGGAAGAAAATAAACATTGGCCGCTGCCGTTGACGTTATTGGTTGACCTTCAATTGTGTCAAGAATAAAATTTAAGCCGGCGCTAGCCGATACTTCTTTTATCTGCGGCCTCTTTATTTTGCCAAAAACAGGGTTGATATTTACTGCCTGCGTTCGCGAAGCTTTAAGATAAATGAAAAAGATCTTGACGATGTAAAAAAATATCATAAAAATAAGGAAAAACAATACCGCGAAAGGCAAATATTTTCGTACGTAATATGAAAGCTCCGTCAGTGTCATATAGTTTATGATAACAAAGATTACCTTCCTTGTGTTAGAATTAATTTTATGGAAAAAAAGCTTAAAATAGGCTGGTTTAACTTCACTTGTTCTGAAGACTCAACTATCATTTTTACCGAACTCCTCAATACTCACTACCGTCAATGGCTGAAAAGGATCGAGTTTGTCCATGCAAGATTTTTGCGAAAAGATCCCGGAGAAGATATCAAAGATATGGATATTGCTTTTGTCGAAGGAGCAATTAGTTCCGATTCTCAAGAAGAAAAGCTTAAAAAGATTCGACAGAAAGCCAAAATATTGATCGCGGTTGGTTCTTGCGCTGTCTTAGGATCACCTTCCAACCAAAGAAATTTCTTTAACCAGGAAAATCTATCGGAAATAAAACCGATCCTTGATAAATTCCGCTATAAAGAAAAGGTTCTGAAAGTAGCCGACGTCGTTGCGGTTGACGAATCGGTACCCGGCTGCCCAATGAACGAAGAAACTTTTTTGCGGGTTTTAAATAAATATTTAAACAGTACCATGATTGAAATTGATGCCAAACGATAATAACTTTTATGCGACGAAATGATCTTGTTAGCGGTCAGAAGATTCTATAGTAATAAAGGTTTGGCAAGTCGTTTAAAACTCAACATGCATATTTAATAATTTTTGATTTAATTAATTAAACAATTAAATCAAGCGTTTAAAATAAAGATAATATCATTTTATGAAGACCTGCCTGTTGGCAGATACAGGCGTTGACAAATTAAACTCGGTAACTTAACCGCAACTTAATAATGTTATCCAAAAATAGTTATGCACGACATTGATGTTAACTTCGACTTAAATCTTAATGAAATTTCCAAAATCGAGGGAGCGGCTTCTCTTGATATTAAAGTAAGAGGTGGAAAAATTGATGATTTAAAATTCAGCATTTCCGAATGGAAAAGGTTTTACACCCAAGCAATAAGGGGAAAACCGCTTGCGGCAATTCCACAGCTTGTTGATCGGATTTGCGGCACCTGCTCCAACGCCCATCTTCTAGCTAGTATAGAGGCGATTGAAAAAATTGCTGCTATTACTCCTTCTTTGCAAACGATGCTTTTGAGAAAACTTTTGTATTACGGTCTGATTATCAGAGATCATGCCCTTCATCTTTATATTTTTACCCTACCTGATCTTTTCGGCAAAGATTCTGTTCTTGATTTTGACGAAAACGACCACCAACAACACGAACTTCTGGAAAACGCTTTTGCTGTCAAAGAACTCGGCAACTCGCTCTCCATCATAACTGGTGGAAGATCGGTCCATGCTCCTTTACCGACAATAGGAGGTTTTTTGAAAATGCCGCAAATGGAAGCTTTAAAGGCTTTGAAACAAAAAATGTCTGAGATAAGACCTATAATCCTAAAATTAATCAAAATTTATGCCGAATCGCCAGCTGAATTCCGCTTGAAATCGCCTCTCACTTTTACCGGTCTTTTCTCCCAAGACTTTTCCTTCCTTGATGGAATAGTTAAAATATGCGACTCAAACGAAAAGGGGATTAGCAACCAATGTCGATTGATCAAAGAAGAAGAACTGGGCAATTATTTTGAGGAAAAAATTATTCCATATTCACATGCTCGTGGCTTCAAGTTTGCCGGTAATCTGATGATGGTCGGCGCTTTGGCCAGGCTCAACATCGGCAAAGATGCTCTTCACCCCAAAACCAAAGAATCTGTAGGGGACTACTTAAAACTCTTTCCCTCCAACAACATCTTCCACAACAATCTAGCTCAAGCAATAGAGATACTACATGCTATTGACGCTGGTGGCGAGATCATCGACAATCTAAATGAGATTAAAAACGAACCTTTGCCAAAAATCGTTCTCAAAGCCCGCAAAGGCGTTGGCGTAATTGAAGCTCCTAGAGGTACTCTTTACTACGAATTGGAGGCAAATGACGATGGCACGGTCAAAAAAGGCGAAATCATTGTACCCACCGGACAAAATCAGATTGTCATGGAGCGAGCCATTTACGAGCTGGTAGAGCATTCATTGGAACGAAAGCTATCCAAGGATAATATTGTCTTTGAAATTGAAAAACTAATCCGCGCTTTTGATCCTTGCATGTCCTGTGCTGCCCACTTTTTGAGGGTGAGATGGAAATAATAATATCATATTGATCGAGCGATCACATATTTTACTTGATAAACGTAAGTAAAGCGGTAATAGCAATTATAAATGTTACTCTTGTTAACAATATTTTTCTAGAAACTTAGAGTTTGTTGCTAAAATAGCAATCAAATTGATCGCTTTCTTCTACGTTAGGTGTTATCACTATTTTAACCGTGTTTTCAACGCTATCGGAGACATTTGTTTTATTCTTTTAACAAAAAAAGACCTCACCGGTAGTCTGCCCAGTCTCTCTTTATCTTACTCCAACTTGCTATCTTGGTCTTTCTTTTCTTTAAAGAACAGCTAACGCTTGTCAAACCTTAAGATTTATATTAATCAATGTTGCTGTTCGTTGACTAAGTTTTTAAAATTTTTTTCCTCAATCTTATTGTCTTAAAATCTTATAAGCAATTCCAAAACTTTATCTTTTTTAATCCCGTAACGATATTTTTTGTACTCTTTATCAGTTTTAAACCGATAATCAAACTGACTAATATCTTCACCTATAATTTCAATATCCGGCTTCATAACGTCGTTTAATATGTCAAGATAGGGGATCTCTTCAAGGACAAATCCCATTATCTTTGTAGCAACGATATCGGCCGACAAAGGATCACAACCTGACAAAGTAATTCCTAAAGCCACCGGTGTTCCTTTGCTTGGCCCCTCCCCTTCCATAGCCAAAACTCCGTCAATAATCGCCAAATCAGGGTAAACAATTTTTGAGGCTAAATAAAGATTGCGATTGGCCAAAGGAAGGGTTTTTTCATACCATCGTTTCAAATCAGGCATCCCTTGACGCGGGTCATGAGGTTTTGAAAATCCGTGAAATAATACTTTGTCTTGCCAGTGAGCGCATCCAACAGCCACGTTTTTTAAAGAAAGTGTATTGGCCCAAGTATCATGAGTTTTTATTTTGGCGATCGATACTAAAAATTGGGCATCAAGAATCGGCTTATAATAACGAACTTCCTTTTTGCCGTCAATCGTCAGTGCTTCAAATTTCTTTTCTGCCGAATAATCGTTTAGATCAATAACTCTAACATTTTTATATTCTTTTTCCAAATCATAGTAATTGGTCTTGCTTAAAAATTCCTTACTTGTCCAACCCCAAACCATCGATACACCGTCACCGACGACAAAATCATAACGACCCAGCTGGTTAAAAAAATCAATTGTTGCCCGCAATGTGTCAAGTTTGGTGATAGGTAACCAATCAGGCCGATATTTAAGCCAATTAGGTTTTAAAAAAATCTCCTTTGGCTTCTTATGATGTAATTTTTTTACTATTTGATCCTTGATTAATTCTAAAGATTTCATCGTTGACCAATACTCATCACCTTTTGCAATTGAAACGATTTGTTTGCTCATATCTTGTTGATTAAATTAATAACTGATTTTAAAGCCGTCTTAATTGATTTATTTGGCAAAACCCCAATTATTTTAACATTATTAATCTTATTCATTTTTTTTAAAAGCAATAAATGTATAAGTAAGTCATAATCATGTGGAGAAATCGGTGTCTTTTTATAATTATCAAAATCGGTCAAATTCAGTATCTTAGGTTCATTTATACCTAAAACAGTATCTAAAATAACCAAATCTTTTTCTCCTGGCGGTGGAAAATTCTCATTGGGGTCAACTATAACAAATTCAACTCGAGGAAATACTTCCTTTAATTTAGGAACTAACTGTAATGGTAAAGAATCTTTTTCAACTAAAAGATTTCCTAATACATAAATTTTTAAATTTTTATTTTTCATTTTGATATTAGGAATTATAAAACTTAATGGCTTTCTGGGTATAAAACTCAAGGTTATTGACTTGCCTTTCTGTTAACACATCACATATATGTCCCCAATGAAAACTTACCCACTCTCCTTCTTTTAATTCTCTAATAAATTTTTTTCCTTTATAATCACCGTTAATTTCTCTAATAGATGGCTCACTTAAATATAATTTATTTTCTGTAATCATCAAACGCCTAGCTTTGACAATAAATTTATTTAAACCCTTGAATTTTAATTTATCATTTTTTGATTTTTGAATTTGTCCATAATTTATCCTACATTCATCCATTGTTTCTATTGTCTGGAAATTCGGGTCGTGGCCGGTTCTTCTAAAAATATTAAAAACGTGAAAGGAGTGATGAGGTAAAAAAGGAGTCAGCGCTATTTTATGCTTTATTTTTTGAAAGCTGACTTTTGGAAGTTTTTTATCCAAAAATAATCTTTCCTGAAGAAAATTTAGATATTCATTTTTTTTGATTTTATTAAGAAGAGAATTACCTATCCAATAAGCCTCAACTACTCGGTTATCAAAAGGATCATCAATTCCGTTTATCCGAGCAATCAATTGAAGATAGGGATATAGAGTTTCAAATTCGGAGATTATATATTTTAACTCTTGATCCGCTATATCTGATCTGAGATGGTCGATAATATTACTGCTTTTAGCCGGACCACAATAACCAAAAAAATTAGGCGAGGCGGCATACTTGGCGCACATCAACATTCCTTGTTTATCCATAATATAATTGTCATTTCAAGGAGTGGAACGACGAAGTTATCTTGTTAATTATGGTTTTGTTTGCTAAAAGTATAATCGTTGCTGCAGACAATATTATGGAAGAATAAATATCTATATTTGATAGTTTGGATACAGAAAAAGATCCGTTTAGTAAGTTGCCGACTACTAACGAAAACGTTAAAATCATTGTCACTAAACTCACTGGCGCATATTTTAATGCTTTAAACCAACAATAAACGTAAAATAACAAAAGCGTTCCACCGATTAATATCGTTTTTATTTGACTAACGTTTAATGACAAAAACACTTGCGCTTTTCCGTTGTATAAACTTAGCCCTAAAAGAACAAGCGAACCGATCCCCATCCGAGCTAATCCCACCAGTTCCGATGAAACATTTTCTAGTGTTTTTTTGGCAATGATATTCTCAATAGACCAAAGTAAAGTAGCGGCCAGTATCATTATTTCCCCTTTCCCAAAATAAAAACTTTTGGGCGCTAATAATAGATTGGCATTAAAAATTAATGCAAAGCTTACTAAGTACTTAATATTAAATTTTTCTTTGAGAAAGATTGCTGCTAATATTGAAACCCAAACAAATAAAGTCTTATGAATAAAATTAGCAGTTAAAGAATGGGTAAATTGCAAACCAGTGAAAAAAAGATAAAAAGGCAAAGCCCCTCCTATAAGTCCCACTAAAACCAATTTGTATAGTTCTTTAACCCGCAAACTCGCTAACTCGTTAATTTTATTACGTATTATAAATAGCAAGACGAATAATATCCCCACCCACAAATTCCGGCTGGTAGTCAAAACTAAAGAATCTATTTTGATAACCGCGATTTTTGAATAAAAAATAGAAATGCCAGAAATAGTCGCTGTCAACAAAGCAAACAGTATACCTTTATTTTGATTTTTCATGAATTTTTTCGATTATTAAATTTCCATAAACCAGCACTTCGTTGCCTTTCACAATCTCCCCTACTCGTTTATCATATAAAGCTTTTATCCCATTTTCTAAGTAGACAGTTTTCCCTTCTATTTTTTCCACTCTTAATGGTTTTAATAAACACATTTCTCAATGGTGCAACAAATTTAATAATATAATAATCTCATTACTCTCTACAACAATCTAAAATTTTTCCAATCACTCCTCCCAATTTACCTAAAAATGTGTTTTCTTTGTGATCTATTGGACGATCTTTGTCATCAAATTTAAAATTTTTTAATTCTCCCGGTTTAACAACGCCCAAATTTATCCCCCAAAAAAGATTGTATAATTCGTAAGCTTTTTTGAATAAATCATGCGCTTTTTCTTTGCTGCCTTTAGTCTGCATTTTGGTACCTACTTCCATTAATCTCATTGAAGCGGCTAAAAGATGTTTGCCAATGCACCATCCTTCGCCTTCATAGTCTTTGATAAGCATCTTAAGAAGCTGTTTTCTCATTTCCCTTACCTCATAAAGAAGATCATAATATTTGGTTTTGCCTGTTTTTCCTCCTGAAAAGAACAGGTGTTCTTCGATAGAGATCAAATTCATGACGGCAATTGATAAATCCTGATCTGAGGAAAGATCCAATTTTTCTCCATGTTCTAATTTTTTAGATTTATCAATCAATTCTTGTATTTTTTTATCGTCAATCATAATCAATATTTAATAAATTGCAATGCGAAGAATGTGGATTTTTTGTTCGGCCACTTGTGAAATAGAGCTCGTGCAAGCTGTCCAACTTTCTCACATTGGCAGGTAACAAAAAGGACACATTCGAGCATTAAGCAATCAGTTGTCTATGAACTATTTTATCAAAAAATTAAATATTAAAGTTATTATTGTCAAAAATACTAACGGAATAATTACTTTTTGATAAGAAAAAAGCACCTTTTTATTGTTTTGACGACGAATAAACCGATCGGTAAATACTGAAAAAAGAAAAACAACCAGTCCGACACTCATTCCTAAAATCACTTTGTCAATGCCCAAATAAGTATTTCCATAATGACCTATCTGTTTGGAGGCGATAAGATAAATCATTGTTATGCCATAAAAAATAACGGACAACAAAAAAGGATTCCCCAAAATCCTTTTCTTTATTTTTGTAGCAAGCCAGAAGGCTATAGCTGTGTTGAGGCCAGAAAGCCAAATGGATACTAAAAGATCATCTATGCCCAATTTTTTAGCAATAAAAAGCCCTCCGCCGACAGTAACAACGCATACCGGGCAATTGCCGTAAACTGGCGTTGCCAATAGGTTCAAAACAAACTCCAACATAGTAAAAAATTATACTAAAAATATATAAACTAAAGAAAGTATTTTACATAACTTGACACGAATTTTATGGTAAGATTTAAACCTATTAACAATTAAAATATACCTATGAGTAAAGAACATTTAAATCCAAAAGAATATATCATTAGAGTAAGGTGCAAATGGAATATAGCTCCTGATTGTTGGAGAGAATGGACCGTGAAATCTGATAAACCTTTATTAGGCGGGGAAACAACCGATACGATTTGCAACCCATGCAGAAAAATGCTAGAAAAAAATCCAAATGGTGATTACAGAAGGCCAAAACACCCTTCCAGAACTGGAATGGGTTAAAATTGTAGTATTAGCTTTTAATTTGATGAATAATGAGGACTAAGAATTTATTTGAGTTGATTTGGAAGATGTATAGTCTGTAGAATATAAATTTATGACAGAATCGAATGAAAACGGGCCAAAATTCAATACTACCCTTTTACAACAGCCCGAAATTAAAGTATTACCTTTTGCTGATCCTTTATCTTGGGCTGACGACGCTAGAGTGCAATACGAATGGTTAAAACAAGTCATTCCCCAAATAAACGCCGTCCTTCCCAAAGGCGAAGAAGTTTATAATGTCGAAATGCTTCTTAGAGGGCAAGTCCTGTCAATGATCCTTACCGATGATTCAAATTGTTTTAATTTAGCTGCTTCATCCAAAGAATCTTTTGAGGAGCTCGTTCGAAACGGAGTAATTCGCAAGGAAAATTTGGAAAGACCTCAAAGAAGATTGCTCCATCGGTTAAATTGGGAAGTCGGAGTCCCTGAACTTGATGAAAGAATTCGCGCCAAAATAAGGGAAATTCTTCCTTTTTTAAGCTCTCAAAATCTGTGGCACAAATGGGAAGATCTGCAAGCAGCTTATAAGGAATGGCTGAAGGTTAAACAATTATCCACCCAGCTCTTAAATGAAGAACCGCAATTAAAAGAAGCTTTTCATTATTATAACAAACGTTTTTTTGACGACGAAAACCTTAAGTCGATGTTTGACGATTTTCTTCTGCAGAAACGAAGAAGTCAGGAAACGAGAAATCCATGATTTCCCTTCAAAATCTCATGCAAAAAATGATATAATTATATGTTATTTTGACCTACCAGGGGTACCAAAGTGGCCAACTGGGGCAGTCTGTAAAACTGCTGGCTTATGCCTTCGGAGGTTCGAATCCTCCCCCCTGGACCAGG
>Ga0123519_10000229_pt1 | contig 96773 bp, 92 predicted proteins | sample YelNatPaOPRAMG02_FD_87396 | JGI IMG/M metagenome (GOLD analysis project Ga0123519, IMG submission 87396) | Hot spring microbial communities from Yellowstone National Park - Yellowstone National Park OP-RAMG-02 (version 2) | ecosystem: Environmental > Aquatic > Thermal springs > Hot (42-90C) ... | reverse complement strand
TCGCCTCAGACCTTGACCCGATGAATAGGGGACTGAAAGAGCCCCGAGAGCCGGTGCACGAGTAGCGCTAATAAAAAGCCTCAGACCTTGACCCGATGAATAGGGGACTGAAAGATTCTACTTACATCATTGAAGTTTTCTTGCTGTGGAAGCCTCAGACCTTGACCCGATGAATAGGGGACTGAAAGATCTCTAATGTCCCCTCGTACTATCCTAGTACAAAAGCCTCAGACCTTGACCCGATGAATAGGGGACTGAAAGCTAACATCGACATGCACACTCCCAGACGGCAGGATCGCCTCAGACCTTGACCCGATGAATAGGGGACTGAAAGTCCGATGCGCTCGCTTGCGCAGATCGAGGGCTGCTTGCCTCAGACCTTGACCCGATGAATAGGGGACTGAAAGCCAATCCCAAACCTCAACCCACAAGCCGCACAGCAGTGGCCTCAGAACTTGACCCGATGAATAGGGGACTGAAAGTAGATTGGCCGCACAGACCAAGCCAGGCGCTATTGCGCCTCAGACCTTGACCCGATGAATAGGGGACTGAAAGTGGAAAGGCCAGGCACTTTGTGCAAAGTGATTGCATCCAGCCTCAGACCTTGACCCGATGAATAGGGGACTGAAAGGAAGCGAGGAGGAGGATAAGGTCCTGGCCTTTCTCCGCGCCTCAGACCTTGACCCGATGAATAGGGGACTGAAAGAGCTATTCCGCAGGAGAAACTAAGAGAGCGTTGCGGAGCCTCAGACCTTGACCCGATGAATAGGGGACTGAAAGCGGCATAACCGAAATTTTGAGAGCGGCCGGATGCTATCCGCCTCAGACCTTGACCCGATGAATAGGGGACTGAAAGACCAATATCGGAATGATCGTTGATGCCTTGTCGGAGGTGCCTCAGACCTTGACCCGATGAATAGGGGACTGAAAGGCAAAGCGTAAAGTAGTGGTTGCTGGACGCCGATCGGCCTCAGACCTTGACCCGATGAATAGGGGACTGAAAGTCCGCGAATGGGACCGCTATGATTCCCGCAATCCTTAGCCTCAGACCTTGACCCGATGAATAGGGGACTGAAAGTGCAGACGCGCTTGGAGGCAGCAGAACGCACAAAAAAGCCTCAGACCTTGACCCGATGAATAGGGGACTGAAAGACGAGGCTGAAGAGGTGGCCGACGCGATTCTGGAGTGCCTCAGACCTTGACCCGATGAATAGGGGACTGAAAGCCTGGCTAAAGCCAGGCAGATCTTGTATCAAGGCAAGATGCCTCAGACCTTGACCCGATGAATAGGGGACTGAAAGGGCGATTTCCTTGGCAATAGCCGCGCGCTCTTCTCGACTGCCTCAGACCTTGACCCGATGAATAGGGGACTGAAAGCTCGATAGGGCAAGAAACGCAGTCCGCCCGCGCAACTTCGCCTCAGACCTTGACCCGATGAATAGGGGACTGAAAGTTTCTCGAGGAGTTCGCCTTCGACCCGAAGTGCCCCGCCTCAGACCTTGACCCGATGAATAGGGGACTGAAAGTCACCCTAACCGCCAAGCCAGGCGAAAGCCTACGCATTAGCCTCAGACCTTGACCCGATGAATAGGGGACTGAAAGCGAACTAACCGGCGCCAAGGTCACCTACAAAGGAGGGCCTCAGACCTTGACCCGATGAATAGGGGACTGAAAGAGTACGGTTACACCGTCACCTGCCCGGGGTGGGAGGAGCCTCAGACCTTGACCCGATGAATAGGGGACTGAAAGCTGGTGACCAGTATCCTTCCTTCGCCTGCTGCGATGACGCCTCAGACCTTGACCCGATGAATAGGGGACTGAAAGCAGCGGATTCTTTGTCAGACGCATTCTGAACGATGCCTCAGACCTTGACCCGATGAATAGGGGACTGAAAGTGAAAATGTATTGTGAGGGCGCCTGGCGGCAGTTGGCGCCTCAGACCTTGACCCGATGAATAGGGGACTGAAAGCTCGTTGCGCCATTGGCATTGGCCGATTACTCAATGAGCCTCAGACCTTGACCCGATGAATAGGGGACTGAAAGAAATCCACTGCCACCAGGGCCCGCGTGAAAGCGTTAATGCCTCAGACCTTGACCCGATGAATAGGGGACTGAAAGGACCTCGAGGCCGTGCGGCACTTTCAAGTGTTCGCGCCTCAGACCTTGACCCGATGAATAGGGGACTGAAAGTTTCGAGATCACCGTCATCATCACCCCACGCTTTTAGCCTCAGACCTTGACCCGATGAATAGGGGACTGAAAGAGACAAAACCCTTATCGGGACCCCAACCACACCCCGAACGCCTCAGACCTTGACCCGATGAATAGGCAGTGAAAGATTTCCGGAGAAAATGGTCTGAAGTTGAGGCGATCTCATGACCGATCTACTCCCGACATTGGAAAAAGCCTGGAGAATTAGACGAAGGAGGGGCGAGGAGATGCGAATGGAAGGATCGAGGGAGGAAGCGAGTCTTCTCCGCTGGCGGGCAAAGGGTTGGCGGGATAGGGTGGGGATAGCTTGCATATCCGTGGCCTTCTTGTTGTCGCTGGCCCTCGGACCTTCCCCTGCGTCCCAGGCAAGCTCCAGCCTCGATCCTGGCCCGGCGGAACTCGCTCGATCTGCCCATACCCCAGCCCCTGGCAGTTCCGAACGGAGAGCGATTCTGGAGGCGTTGCGCCCCATGGTGCCGGAGATCGACGGCAGCAAGGTGGTATTCGTGGTCAGGTACCTGAGGGTATTCAAGGGATGGTCGTGGATCGAGGCCGATCCAAAATCGGCCGATGGGAGGAATAGGTTCGAGCCCCTGCACTGCCTGCTGAGAAAGGTGGGAGACAGGTGGGTGGTAATGGAGGTCAGGCCCTGCTGTGGAGATTGCGAGGACGATCCGGATTGCCGGGATCGGAAGAGATACTTCCGCAAGCTGCGCTCCCGATTTCCCCAGGCCCCGGCCGACATATTCCCGCGGGAATGAGTAAGAACTAAGAACAATCAGAAGTTGCTGCGACCAGGAGTTGCTGCGAATTGCTGCAACCTGCCCCAGAAGGCAAGGCCTGACCGCTGAGCAGCGAGAAGAGGCGCTAAAAAAAGAAAGGCGCCGAGAAAGGCGCCCCTTCGCCCTGGATGGATAGGAGGCTTCACCGTTTCAAAACGGTTTCGCATCGAAGAGGCGGTCGTGCCCTGTCTGCCGCCAGCCATAGCAAAGAGTCAGGAATCCTGCGGGATGGTCTGGGGGAGGTGTCTCCGTGGAGGAGGAAAAAGGTGTGCTTTGGCTGGTGGTTCCATGCGGATCTGTAAAGGGTGGGCCTGATTCCGGCTTGGGGGGTGGTGCCGCCCCGCAGAATCGAACTGCGGACACCTGGATTTTCAGTCCAGTGCTCTACCGACTGAGCTAGGGCGGCAGGCAGAAGAGCCCTGGGAATGGGCCTTTGAAGCGAGGTCAAGATAGCACAGGGGGGGGCGGGGGTCAAGGGAAAAGTGGAAGGCCAATCGCCGGCCGAGGGCAAAATAGGTGGTCGTATCCAGCTCGTAGAGGTAGGGACAGGTAACCTGAAAGAAGTTAGCCAGGAGCTCATCAGTAGCCCATTCTGCGACCAGGGAGGATGGCTTGTCGAATCGGTAATCCTCCAATAGGTCCACCTCCCGGACTACATTGTCGCCCGGACGAAGGCCCTGCAGGACCTCGTCCAGGGCCTGGATTCCGCTGCCTACCGCGCTGGTTTCCATCCCTGCCTGCTCCTTCCCCCCCACCCGAATCTGCGATTCTCCTTTATGGTCTTTTCATTTCCTCGCGGGAGGGAACAAGAGCTGCAAGGTCGACTCGGAGGGGGGTTTGGTGAGCAGGCTGACCCCGAAGTACAGTACGAAGCAGCCTCCCACCAGGATCCATTCCATGGTCCCCATGCCGATGATCTTCCTCTGCAGCACCGCATAGCTTCCCCATAGGGTAGCTACAGTCCCGTAGAGCACGGTGAGCAGGGCCCCCCATTTGGTCGCCCGCCTCCAATAGTAGGAGATGGCGGTGACGAAGAAGAAGATGGCCCCCAGGCCCATGGCCGCCATGCCCATGAAGATGGCCAGCAGCTCGGGTGGTCTGACCAGGGTCCAGTAGAAGGGGATGAACAGGAAGAGGGCGGTGAGGAAGTGGCCCAGATTGAGCATCGCCCTATCCGACACCTGCGGCCACCAGAGCTTGATCACATCCCGGGTTATGTTAGCCGACATGATGAAGACCATGGCCGCCAAGGTGGACAGGGCGGCGGCGAACAGTCCCATTACATAGAGCACCATCAAAGGCGTTCCCCCGATGGCATGGGCCAGCATGGGAGCAGCCAGGTCCCCCTTCCAGGGCTCTATCTTCAGAAGCTGCGGTCCGTAGATCATGCGGGCGATCAGGCCATTGCTGGAACAATCGAGCATGATGGGGATGCCGGCGATGAGCCAGACCGTGAAGATCAGCCAAAAGTATTCCCTCTTGGTCATCTCTTTCATGCCCAAGAAGCGGCTTACATTGTGGGGGAAACCCACCGCCATGGTGAAGAAGATGACCGGGGTGGCCAATATCCCCACCGGGCTGGAGAAGAGCTGGGTGGCTCCCACCCGCGGCAGGTCGGGCCTCATGAGGGCGATGAGTTTAGGGCTTTCTGCCCACAGCCGGGAGGAGATCTGGTAGAAACCGCCCGCGTAGATGAGCGCCCAGACTCCGATCAGACCCCCAACCACTCCCAGGATGGCCCCCTGCAAGGCCATGGACCACTGGGTTCCGGTGTAACCACCCAGGACCATGTAGAGCCAGGCAATGAAGACGGAGAGGAGGAGGCACCAGAGGGGTGGAAGGCCGGTCACGGCGTACCAAACCCCTCCTGCGGCTGTGAGCGGGCCCACCGAGTACATGAAGAGGAAGAAGAGCATACAGATGCCGATCAAGGTCTGCAGGCCTTTGGACTCGAACCTCCTGCCGATGGTTTCGGGAAGGGTAGTGGCCCTCAGCTTGGAAGCGAACTCTCGGGTCTTGACCGAGGCCAGCCACACGCAGGGGATGATCCCCACGATGCTCCAGATGCCGGCGAACCACATGCCGGAGAATCCAACCGAATAGACCACCCCCGTGCTGCCGCAGAAGGCCCATCCGGAAAGGTAGGAGGCCGAGAGGGCTAGGCCGGTGATGACGGGACCTATGTCGCGATGACCGATCAGGTACTCATCGTAGCTCTTCCACCGCTTCTTTCCCATCATGCCCAGGGTAACCGAGAGCAGGAGCAGGACCGCAATGCCGAGCGCCGACCCGATGGCCATGGCCGCCGTAGGCTGAGGGACAGGCAAGAATTGGGAGCTCATTCTTTCCACCTCCTCGTGATCAGCCAGGTTCCGACCACGGTCATCAGGAAGGTTCCGATGATCAGCGCCCACCATACATACCAGGGGAACATCAACACCCGGGGATCAGGCTCCATGGCGGCTCTCTCCTTTCTTGGCAAAGAAGCGGCGCTGCAGGCCTTAGGCGGCCAGACCAGGCCTTCGGCTTATGTCTCGAATCTTGAGGATCTTCCCTCAGCGGCAGGATAGTCTCGACCTCTCCTCCAGCCCAGGCTCGAGATGCGGGCAGCGGTCAGAACCATGCCGGCCTTTTTCCAGTACTGGTTTCAGTACCGGGGGATGACTACCTCGTAGGTCCCCTGTTTCTTGGTCTTCTCGATATAGTCGGGTCGCACCGGGGCGAAGATGTCGATGGCCACGCAGGGGACATCGTAGAGGTAGCCGCCATGGGGGATATTGGAGGGAAGCCTAATGATGTCTCCTTTTTTCACCCGATATAGCTTGCCGTCGATCATCTCGTCCATGTACCCATCCACCACGATCATGATCTGCTCGGCTTCGTGGGTATGGCGGGGAAAGACGGACCAGGGAGACATGGTGATGAAGCTGACCATGATCCGATCCCCCCACACCAGATGGGTGTTGGCCCCTGGGACCAGCTCGGTCCAGGGGATGGAGTCCTTGTTGACCACATACTTGGCCCATTCCTCCGGGCTGGCGTAGGGCTCCCGCGCCTGCGCCGGAAAGGCCACCAGGCAGATGGATAGCAGAGCGACCAAGCTTAGGATCAGAGATCTTGTTCCGTTCATCTCTCTTTCCTCCTTTCTGGGGATGAAAACAACAGGGATAGCGGAAACCGTCGGTTTGAGCTATCATGCACCAAAACTTCGGGGGTGGGGAGGTAGCGAGGCATGATAAGCCAAGCGCAAATGGCAAAGCAGAAGCGTCTTTTCTTTCGGCTCATCGAGCGAGTCTATCGGCTCAGCGAGAACGCGGTCATGGACTGCGCCGGATCCTGTAACGGAACCTGCGAGACCGAGATGCCGGAGACCGTCCTCTTCTTGCCCTACGAGCTGGAATATATCATGGAGGGGCTGGGCCTGGAGAAAAACCCCTTCCTCGAGATCCAGCTCCCCTCGGGCCGCTATGGGATGATGGACTGCGAGAACCTTTGTCCCTTTCTGGTCCCGCCTGATTGCGCTATCCGGCCCTTTCGTCCCTTCGATTGCCGGAGCTTTCCCCTGTTTCCCCATTTCCCCCCCTCCACCTCCGCCCCGCTCGACTTCTATGTCGCCTCCTACTGCCCCCTGAAAGCCCGTCTCTCTCCTGATTACATCGAGTCCATAGTAGAGAGCTGGAGGATCCTCGCCCCCCATCTTCCTCCTGACTGGAAGGAGCTCTATAACTCGGTCTGTCACTACCAGGAAAAGTTTCCCCTGCCCAAGTCGTGACTTCAGCCCTTGGGCTCCGGTCCACCCACCTTGGCCGCGATGGCGCTGCGGGACAGATCGATGAGGACATTTTCCGCGATCTTCAACTTCACCACCGTATCGGTGAGTGCCTCGATGGTGCCGTGAATACCCCCGGCAGTTATGACTCGATCTCCTCTCTTCAGCTCCGACAGCATCTTCTGATGTTCCTTTTGCTTCTTCCTCTGGGGATGGATGAGGAGGAAGTAAAAGATGGCGAACATCAGGATGAGGGGGACGAAGGCGCCCAGGCCTCCTCCGGCCCCTCCCCCACCTGAGGGCGCCGGTCCCATTGCGTAAGCCAGGCTCATATTGCCGCTCCTTTCCGCCTTGGTTGGGTTAGCGATTCTGCTGCGAACCCTGGAGCTAAGTTAGCACAAGGTCTAATCCTTTCCAACCCTTTTTGCATCCGCAGGGCCTCCCAGCCCTTCCAGCTCTTGGCTCGCCTCCCTCTCCGGTCGGGACCTCAAGTCGGCCAGGACATCCTCTTTGAACCGAGAAAAGTATCCCCCCTCGATGGCCTGCCGGGCCTGCCGCATCAGGTCCAGGTAGAAATGGAGATTGTGGAGGGTGTTGAGGCGCAGCCCCAGGATCTCGTCGGCGAGGAAGAGATGGCGAAGGTAGGCCCGCGAGAAGTGCTGACAAGTGTAACAGGGGCATCCCTCATCCAAGGGGCGAGGGTCTTTGAGGTACTTTGCGTTCTTGATGCTGAGACGGCCGAAGCGGGTGAAGAGGCTCCCATTGCGGGCATGGCGGGTTGGCATGACGCAGTCGAACAGGTCCATCCCGAGGGCGATGCACTCCAGGAGGTCTTCCGGCGTGCCCACCCCCATCAGGTAGCGAGGTGTATCGGCGGGAAGCAGCTCGGCGCAGCCCTCCACTACCTCGTAGAGCTGGGACTTGCTTTCCCCCACGCTCAGACCCCCCAAGGCATATCCCTCGAATCCCAGATCCAGCAGTCTTTGGATGCACTCTCGGCGCAGATCGAGGAATACGCTACCCTGGGCCACGGCGAAGAGGGATTGCTGGTTGCGGCGATGAGCCTGGCGGCAGCGCGCCGCCCATCGAGTGGTCATCTCCATGGAGGCACGGGCGTATTCGGGGGTAGTGGGATAGGGGGTGCACTCGTCGAGGGTCATGATGATATCGGCCCCCAAGGCCTCCTGGATTTCCATGGCCTTTTCGGGAGAGAGGAAATGGGTAGATCCATCCAGATGGGACTGAAAATAGACCCCTTCCTCGCTTATCCTCCGGATCTGGGCCAGGCTGTAAACCTGGTATCCTCCGCTGTCGGTGAGGATGGGATGGGGCCAGGAAGCGAAGCTGTGGAGACCCCCCAATTCGGCGACGACCTGGTGGCCGGGTCGCAGGTAGAGGTGGTAGGTGTTGGCCAGGAAGATTTGCACCCCCAGGTTTTCCAGGTCCTGAGGGGAAAGGGTCTTGACCGTTCCCTGGGTTCCTACGGGCATGAAGGCCGGGGTATCGATCACCCCGTGGGAGGTCTCGATTCTTCCCCGGCGGGCTCGGCTGGATGGGTCCCTGGCCAATAGCTGGAATCTCATCTTATCCGGGGTCGCAGCCTTCAATCGATGAACATGGCATCGCCGTAACTGAAGAAGCGGTAACGCTGGGCTACCGCCTCCTGGTACGCTCGGCGGGCGAGTTCCGGACCGGCGAAGGCGTAAACCAACATGAGGAGGGTGGAACGGGGAAGGTGAAAATTGGTGAGAAGGCAGTCCACCACCCGGAAGCGATACCCGGGGTAGATGAAGAGGGAGGTCGTGCCCAAGCCAGCCCGAACGGTTCCATCCTGGTGGGCGGCCGATTCCAGGGCGCGGACACAGGTGGTTCCCACCGCGATCACCCGACCGCCTCGCCCCCGACAGCGGGAAATGGCCTGGGCCGTTTCCTCGGAGATAAAGTATTCTTCGGCCTCCAGGAGGTGGTCCTCGATCCTCTCCGTCCTCACTGGTTGGAAGGTCCCCGGCCCCACCTTCAGGGTGAGGAAGGTCAGCTCTACCCCCCGTCCCCGCAACGCATCCAGCAGGGTCCAGGTAAAATGGAGGCCGGCGGTGGGGGCGGCTACCGCCCCCTCTTGTCGAGCGAAGACGGTTTGGTAGCGATCGGCATCCAAACGCTTCAGCTCTGCCGCTTGCTTGCCCTCCGAGGGCCTCTTGATGTAGGGAGGCAACGGCATCTCCCCCCATTGTCTCAATATCTCCGGTAACTTTCCGTTTTCTTCGAAGCGCAGCAGTCGCCGTTCGCTTCTCCCCTCGTCCAGGACCAGGGCGGTTATTCGGCCGCGGGCCAAGGTCAGGTGCTGGCCCTTCCTCACCCTTCTCCCGGGTTTGAGCAAGGCCTCCCATATGCCCCCCTCCCTTTCCCGGAGGAGCAGTACCTCCACCCGACCCCCGGCCTCCCCCCTGATCCCGCGGAGGCGGCAGGGGAGGACCCGGGCATCGTTGAGGACGAGCAGATCTCCTGGAGAACAGAGGTCTATCAGTTCCGGAAAGGAGCGGTGCTCCAGGGAGGAGGAATGACGGTGGAGAACCAGCAGACGCGAAGCGTCCCGCTGCGGCAAGGGGAACTGGGCGATGAGCTCCGGCGGGAGCTGGTAATCGAAATCAGAAAGCCTCAATCCTCGATCCCCTCCAGGGGTTTGAGTGTGGCTCCTGGATAGTAGTGATAAAGGATCGACTGGTATGAGAAGCCTCGCTCGGCCATGCCCTTGGTCCCCCACTGGCAAAGACCCACGCCGTGGCCCCACCCCTTTCCCTGGAAGATGAAGGAGTCGCCGGCGTACTTCACCGAGAAGTTAGTGCTGCGGATGAGGTCGTTGCCCAGGATCCGGCGAAACCTGGTTCCCTCCATAACGATCCGGCCTCCCCGATGCCTGATCTCGAGCTGCAGGATTCGCTCGGTCTTGCTCCGGGCCAGGGGTAGGATCGCCTCCACTTCGCCGACCTCGTACCCGGCGCGAAGCAAGCTACGCCGTACCTCCTGCCGGGACAGGGCCACCTGCCAGGCATACACCGGATATTCCTGGCAATAGCTGCAAGGGACCCCCTGGAGGGAGGAGTGGTTGTAGGACCAGACATTGCCCACATCCTCGGTGTGCCCGCCGCAGGCGGCATGGTAGAAAGCCGGGATCGGCTTGCCCTTGAGCGTCAACACCATCCCCCTGGTCTGCTCCACCGCCAAATCGCACCGATAATCCTCGCTCTCCCTCCCCCCATACAGTTGCGAGTCGGTAGTGGCCCTGAGGTGGAAGAGCTGTTGGGGGTTGTCCAGAATCTGGCGCAGGGCGAAGGTCCTGGCCACCACCGCCTGGGCCTTGAGGGCTTCGGCTGGCCACTGCGGCGAGATTTCCTCCTTTATCACCCCGCGGAGATAGTCCTCCAGGTCCACCACATTGATGGCAAGGAGCGACTCCCGGCCGCTGCTCCGATAGACCTCGATGGCCCCCCGGTAGGAACGGCCGTTGAGGCGAAGGTAGGACCCGGGATCGGTCTGGACGAGAAGGGCCTTGTGGCCTTCTGCCTTATGTCCTCCGACCCGCAGGCCGGAGGGATCGTAAGCGATGGTGACCCTCTGTTCGGGGGCAAGAGTTTGAGGAAGCGAGGAGGGGGTGCAACCGGAGAGGCGGAGGGCAGTGGGGCTGGATATGGTGAGCTGGGGCGCCGATTCCACCACCAGCACCCTGACCTCCATGGCCTCTGCCTTCGCGGCCGGGGTGAGGCAGGGGGAAAAGAGCCAGCTCAGGGCGAACAGAGGAGGCCAGAGACGGAAGAAGCGCCAGTTCACGAAGGCCTACCTCCGGCCGAAAAGGGAGAAGAGCAGGGTCAGGAGTAGGCTGAGAAGGATACAGGTAGTCAGGGGGAAATAGAAGCTCCACCCCTTCTTCTGGATGTAGATATCCCCAGGTAGCCTTCCCAATCCGGGGACCTTGCCCAGGGCCAGCACCAAGGCTCCGGTCAGGACCAGGAAGATCCCCAAGAGGATCAGGATTTTGCCGAGGGAGTCGAAGTGGGGAGACATCCTTTCTTCCTCATCTTTTCCTGTATTCTTTCCTTCTCGCTGTAGAGACAGCCGCAGTAGCTCTGGAGGTAGAGGTCCAACCTTCTGGCCTCCTCTCGGCTGCTTCTCCAGCCCGACCGCAGGTCGCGGTAGTAGAACTCTACGCCGGTTTCCTCCGCTATGTCCGCGCCCACTTCTCGCAGGAGGGAGTGTTTCTGATAAGGGCTGATCAGGAGAGTAGTGGAGAAGGCGGAGTATCCCTGGGCTAGGGCGGTCTCAGCGGCTGGCTGAAGGCGCATTCGATAGCAGATCCGGCAGCGGTCTTCCTCGTGAAAGGCCACCTGGCGCAAGAAGGATTGCAGGTGATCCTCGGGTCCCCAGATCATCTCCAATCCCAGCCAGCGGGCATATTCCTCCAGCGAGGCCCGGCGGCGAAGGTATTCGCTGAAGGGATGGATATTCGGGTTGTAGAAGAAGCCCCGCAGCTCGTGTCCCTCCTCCCTCAAGCATCGGATGGTGTAGGTGGAGCAAGGGGCACAGCAGATATGAAGGATTATCCTCATCGCCTAAAGCAACGACTCCTGAATCCCTCGCGGGGGAGGCAGGCTGAAATGCTCATAAGCCAGGCGAGTAGCTACCCTCCCCCGGGGGGTTCGGGCTAGATGGCCGAGCTGAATGAGGAAAGGCTCGTAGACATCCTCGATGGTATCCTTCTCCTCTCCCACCGCCACCGAAAGAGTCTCCAGGCCCACCGGTCCGCCACCAAACTTCTCGATTATGGTGAGCAGGATGCGGCGATCCATCTCCTCGAATCCCTTTTCATCGATCTCCATCCGGGAGAGGGCCTCCCGGGCTACCTCGGCGGTTATCACTCCATCTCCCCATACCTCAGCGAAATCCCTCACCCTGCGGAGCAATCGGTTGGCCACCCTTGGAGTTCCGCGGGAGCGGGTCGAAAGCACAGTCGCCCCCTCCGGACTCAAGGAGATCTTCATGATCCGGGCCGAACGGTGAAGGATGGTCTCGATCTCATCCTCCCGGTAGTAGTCCAGGCGATGTACCACCCCAAAGCGGTCGCGCAGGGGGGAAGTGAGAAGCCCGGCCCGCGTGGTGGCGCCGATCAAGGTGAAACGGGGAAGGGCCAGCTTCATGGAACGGGCATGGGGTCCGTGGCCTATGACCAGATCGAGGTGAAAGTCCTCCATCGCCGGGTAGAGGATCTCCTCCACCACATGGCTGAGGCGGTGAATCTCGTCGATGAAGAGGATGTCGTTTTCCCGGAGGTTGGTGAGGATGGCCGCCAGATCTCCCGGCCTCTCGATGGCCGGACCAGAGGTAGCCCGCAGGCTGACCTTCATCTCGGCGGAGATGATGTGAGCCAGGGTGGTCTTGCCCAGCCCGGGAGGGCCGTAGAAAAGGCAGTGATCGAGAGGCTCCTTTCTTCCCTTGGCGGCCTCGATGTAGACCTTGAGGTTCTCCTTTATCCTTTCCTGCCCCACATATTCGGAGAAGTCGTGGGGCCTCAGGGTCTGGTCGTACCTCCGGTCCTCTTCCACCAGCTCCTGGCTGACGATCCTCTGCGGCATCCGTTCGAATGGGGCCCTCATGTCGTCAATAGCCGCAAGGCTTCCTTTATCAGGCTCTCGAAGTTGGAGTTATCGCCCCCGGCGGCCATGGCCGAACGAACCGCGCGCACGGCCTTCTGTCGCTGGTATCCCAGATTCACCAGGGCGGAAATCAGATCTTCCCATACCTCCCTCTCGGCAAAGGCTGGCTCGGGCTGGGGGGATAGCTCCGTCGCCATACCCTTGACCTTCTCCTGTAGTTCCAGGGCCATCCGGGCAGCCAGTTTCTTGCCCACGCCGGGGATGGCCTGGAGCCGGTCGCTGTCCCCGGTGGAGAGGGCGCCGATCAGCTCTTGCGGAGAGATGCCGGAGAGGATGTTGGTGGCCAGGCGAGGACCAATCCCGGAAACCCCGCACAGCAAGTCGAAAAGGGACCGCTCTTGGGCGGTTAGAAAGCCGTATATGAAAAGGCCCTCCTCCCGCATGATGATGCGGGTAAGGAGGATCACCTCCTGGCCGCGATCGGGCAGATCGTAGTAAGTGGAGAGGGGGATGAATACCTCGAATCCGATCCCTCCCACCTCTATGGTAACTAGGTCCGGGGCCTTGGTGGAGATCTTTCCTTTCAGTTGAGCGATCATGTCACTAAGGCCGCAGGCCCATTTGCTCCCGGCTCAGGTGACAATAGATGTGACAGAGCGCGATGGCCAGAGCGTCGGCCACATCGGCCGGCTGGGGAGTTTCGGCCAGCCCCAGGATGCGCTTGACCATCTCTTGGATCTGGGCCTTGTCAGCCGATCCGTATCCGGTAACCGCCGACTTGACTTGGGCAGGGGTATATTCGGCGATGGGGATCCCCCCGTGGACGGCGGCCAGCAGGGCTACCCCCTTGGATTGGCCTAGCTTCAGAGCACTCTGGAAATTCCGGGAAAGAAATGGGGTCTCCAGGGCGACCCAGTCCGGTCGGTGGATGGCGATGAGCTCCCTGACCGCATCGTAGATCTTCTGCAATCGGAGAGAAAGCTGATCTCTGGGGCTGGTGGCAATGGATCCATAGTCCAAAGGGCGGACCAGATCCCGACTTCCCTCGACCAGGCCGTAACCGGTCCGCAGTGTGCCGGGATCGATCCCCAAGACCCGCACCCATCCGCCTCCTTTTCCTCAGGCCGTCATCTCCACCATCACCTGTTCCGGGATATCGAAATTGGCGTAGACATTGCGCACATCCTCGTGCTCTTCCAAGGCCTCCATGAGGTTGAGCATCTGCTGGGCTAGCTTGCCGTCCAGCTTCACATAGGTCTGGGGCAACATGGTTATCTCGGCACTGGAGATGGGGATCCCGGCCTCGGCAATGGCCTGCTTGACCGCTTCGAATTCCTTGGGAGTGGTGATTACCTCGTAGGTGGATTCCTCGGTGCGGATGTCCAAGGCCCCCGCCTCCAGAGCAACCGAGATGAGCTTGTCCTCGTCCACCTTGGAGGTCTCCACCGTGATCAGACCCTTCTTTTCGAACATCCAGCCCACACAGCCGGATTCACCCAGGTTCCCTCCATTCTTGGCGAAGATCTTCCGGATCTCGGAGGCGGTCCGGTTACGGTTGTCGGTGAAGATCTCCAGCAATACCGCCACGCCACCCGGTCCGTATCCCTCGTAGGAGAGCTCTTCGTAGGCTACCCCGGGCATCTCCCCGGTTCCCTTCTTGATCGCTCTGTTGATGTTCTCCTGGGGCATGTTGGCGGCCTTGGCGCTCTGGATCGCCTGGCGGAGGCGAGGATTGGCTTCCGGGTCCCCTCCTCCCACCCTGGCCGCTACCATGATCTCCTTGATGATCTTGGTAAAAAGGCGGCCTTTTTGGGCATCCACCTTAGCCTTCTTGTGCTTGATTCCGTGCCATTTGGAATGTCCAGACATCTTTCACCCCCCCTTGGAGAGCGGCGCCGGAGAACGAACATTCGGCCAGCAGGCTTCCCTTTGACTCGCTAACTCGAGAAGATTATTAGCACGAAACTAAGGAGGAGTAAATACCTTTCCCCCTTTGGATCGGGATCGTCCCCTGCATCTGGCTCGGTCAGGCCTGGAGGAAAGGTCTTGACAAGGAAGGGATTTAGGATCATTAATAGGAGCGAAGCAGGGAACGATTCTCGAGTTGGTGGCTGGTTGGAGAAGATCTACGAAGATGGAGAAGAGGGCAGGAGCGATGAAGATAAAGGGCGGGGCCGGGAGGATTTGGCAGTTCTACTTTAGGACCGTCTATCCCGGGCCCTGGTGGGTTCCCTTTGCAAAGGTCTAGGTGAAGATCGGGGGCCACGGGATAGACGGAAGGCCGTGGCCCCGCAGGTAGACTTGTAGGTTTTCTTGCTGGTAAGGGAGAGGGCCACGGATTTCACCGTGGCCCTTATTTTTTCGGAGGTAAGAGATGATCATCGTGATGCGAGCCGGAGCTCCGGAAGAACAGTTGCAGGATGTGATTCGGAAGGTGAAAGAATTGGGATACCAGCCCCATGTCATCCGGGGGGCGCAGAGGAATGTGGTGGGAGCGGTGGGGGACGAAAGGGGCAAGGCCCGCCTCCAATCCCTGGAGTCAATGCCCGGGGTGGAGAGCGTGGTTCCCATCCTCCAGCCCTTCAAGTTGGCCAGTCGCGAGGTCAAGCCGGAGAAAACCATCGTCCGGGTGGGTGACCTGGCCATCGGGGGAGAATCGCTGACCATCATCGCCGGTCCCTGCTCGGTTGAAAGCGAGTCCCAGCTCATGGAGACTGCCCTGGCGGTAAAGGAGGCAGGTGCCCACATTCTCCGCGGTGGGGCCTTCAAACCGCGGACTTCGCCCTATGCCTTCCAGGGCCTGGAGGAGGAAGGACTCAAACTGCTCGCCCAGGCGCGCGAGGCGACCGGGCTTCATATCGTTACCGAGGTGATCAACCCCCGAGATGTGGAGCTGGTAGGCCGCTACGCCGATATCCTCCAGGTGGGGGCCCGCAATGTCCAGAACTTCGCCCTGCTCCGGGCCTTGGGAGAGGCCAAGAAACCAGTGCTCCTGAAGCGGGGGATGGCCACTACCATCAAGGAATACCTCATGTCGGCGGAGTATATCCTCTCCGAGGGCAATTACCAGGTAATCCTGTGCGAGCGCGGGATCAGGACCTTCGAGACCGAGACCCGCTTCACCCTGGATCTGAACGCGGTACCGGTCCTGCTGAAGCTGACCCACCTCCCGGTGCTGGTGGATCCGAGCCATGGGACCGGCCACTGGGAATATGTCGCCCCCATGGCCAAGGCGGCAGTGGCCGCCGGGGCCGACGGTTTGATGATAGAGGTGCACATGAAACCGGAGGAGGCCTTCAGCGATGGGGTCCAGTCGCTAAAGCCGAAGCGCTTCCTCTCTCTCATGCAGGAACTGAAGCCGCTGGCAGCCGCAGTAGGAAGGAAGGTGTGAGCCGCTTTGCAGCGCCTGTTCCTCCTGACCGGTTGACAAGGGCGGGGTTGGGATGCTATTTATCGGGACGCCGACGCAGGATGCCGGGGACAGGAGGAGAGGATGGAGGGGACGGAAAAGAAGAAGGTCCCGAGGCGATCTTACCTGGTGAAGGGGAGCTTGCAGTGGAAGATCTTGGCCTGGGTGATGGGGATGCTCATCACCTTCAGCCTCTTTCTGGCCCTGGGCTTCTACTTCCCCCTGCTTTACATCCTCTATTCCAACCTCCCCGGCGAAAGCGTTATCCTCCAGCAGACCGCCTACTTCTACCTGAGCATGGAGAAATACATCTGGATCTCCGTCCCCGTGGTCATGGTCCTGATCGGGATCTACTCAATGATCCTCTCCCACCGGATCGCGGGTCCTCTGTACCGTCTGGAAAAAACGTTGCTGTCCATCGGGGAGGGAGACCTTTCCCAACGAATTCGGCTGCGAAAGCACGACGAGCTCAAAGATTTCGGGAGCAGGCTCAACCAGACCCTGGATCGCCTGGAGGGTTACCTCCGGGAGGCCCTGCAGGCTTTGGATGAGGTGGAGAGGGTGGAGGCGGATCTCAGCTCCCGCTCCCACCCTGCCAGCGCTGCGGCCCCCGACATGGAGGCCCAGCTCCTGCGCCTTAAGGAATCCACTTCCCGGCTCCGTCAGGCCCTTTCCTCTTTCCGGCTTTCTTCCCCGCCCGGCTCAGGTATCCCTCCTAAATGAGCCACTGGCCGGAGAGTTACAACCGCAAGCGGGAGTTCAGAAAAGAGTTACTGGCCAAGATAGCCCGCTTTTCCTATACCAGGCATCGCTTCGTCCTGGTGGCTGTTCTTCTTTCCTTTCTCCTCTCGCTGGCCCTCGCCTCCCGTCTGACCATCAAGAGCGACATCCTCGATCTCTTGCCGGCCGAAAACCAAGAGGTGAGGACTTTTCGTCAGGCCCTCCAAGACTTCGGGAGCATGGATTATCTCCTGGTGGCCATCGAATCGTCCAACGGGGGGTCGGCGGACGAGTTCGAGGATTTCGCGGATTCCTTCGCCCAGCACCTGCGGTCTTCGCCGATGATCGAGTACGTGGAATACCGCATCTGGGAAGAGGGAGAGGCCTTGGGTCCCCTGCTCGAGAGCGGTCTGCTCTATCTTTCGCCGGGGGAGGTCGATGCACTAGGGGAAAGGTTGAGCGACCAGCGAATCCGGGAGCAGGTCGAGCGGATCAAGGCCCTGATGCTCACCCCCACCGCCCTCCCCATGAAGGGCCTGATCGAGAAGGATCCCTTCAATCTTCTTCCCCTGCTCAAGGAGCGTCTGCTCAAGCGGGGTGGGGGTATGCGGCTTTACCCCTTCGATGGCTACTACCTCAGCGAGGATCGCTCCATGCTGTTGGTGATAGCCCGTCCGGTAAAGCCGGCCCAGGATCTGGTTTTCGCCAGGAAACTGCTGCAGATGGCGGAAGGTGCGGAGGCCCAGGCCCGGCGGGAGGTGGAGTTAGCCAAGGGCAAGAGCCTGGAGCGGATGAAGGTCAGCTACGGGGGCGGGTACCTCATCGCCCTCCACGACTCTCAGACTATTCAAAGGGACATAATGCGCAATTTCCTCACCTCCCTGATCGGGGTTCTCTTACTTTTTCTCTATTCCTTCCGGACCGCCAAATCCCTCCTCTTCGCCAGCCTTCCTCTCCTGGTAGGCGTCTCCTGGACCCTCGCCTTCGCGGCCCTCACGGTAGGAGAGCTCAACTATGCCACCAGCGGTTTTTCCGCCCTCCTTATCGGTCTGGCCATCGATCTGGTGATCGTCTTGTACAACCGTTACCTGGAGGAGCGGAGCTCGGGGCGCGAGGGTCTCGCCTCCATCGTCCTCATGCTCTCGGAGACGGGCCAATCGGTGTTCATCGGGGCGGTGACCACTGCCGCTGCTTTCTATGCCATGATGGTGACCCGCTTCCGCGGACTCTCGGAGTTGGGGCTCCTCACCGGAAGCGGCATCCTTTTTTGTCTCCTCTCTACCTATCTGCTCCTTCCTGCCCTCTCCCGCTGGGACGAAGAGCGCAGCCGGGTGGCCGTCAGCCCTCCCATGAGATCCTTCCTGCTCCCCAGCCTGCTTCCTCCCCTCTTCAGGCATTATCGTTGGATCGCGATCTGTTCTTTGTTGCTGCTGCTCACCCTGGGTGCCTTCGCCTCTTCCCTGGAATTCGACGAGGATCTGAACAACATCCGCCCCCGGCACAATCCCGCCCTCCAGCTGCAAGAGAAGATCGCCGAGAAGTTCGGGCTCTCCTACCATCATTTCCTGGTCCTGGTGGAGGCAGGGGAGATGGAGGAGGCATTGGTAGCCAACGAGCAGGTAGCCTCCTATCTGCGGTCCTGGGTGGGCCGAGAAGGGATCACCGGACTCGACTCCCTGGAGGCCCTCCTCCCCTCGCGCACCTCCCAGGAAAAGAGGTTGGCACATATTCGCTCCCTCCAGGCAAAGGAGCTCAATGGAGAAAGGATAGTCCGCACCTTCCGGGCTGCACTGGAGCAAAGTGGCCTTCGTCCCTCTTTCTACGACGATTACCTCCGGCGCTTCCAGCGGTTCCTGACCCCCAGCCGGCCGATAGGTTGGGAAGAGGTCAAGAAATCCTCTCTGGGGAAGGTGCTCGATCGCTACCTGAGGATCGAGAAGGGTAAGGTGAAGGTGGCCACCTATGTGTACCAGGACCGAGAGTCGTGGAGGAAGGGACCCCCTGCAGAGCTGGCCCAGGGGCTTTCTGGTTTAGGCTCGGTCCGCATCACCGGGGTCAATGTGTTGGCCGGCGAACTCAAAAGGGAGATTTACCATGACGCCAGGATCTCTGCGCTCCTTGCCCTGCTCGCCGTGGCCGCTTTGCTGTACTTGGATTTTGGCAGCCTCCGCAACACCCTGCTGGCCCTCCTTCCCTTGGGTTTCGGAATCGTCTGCATGTTCGGCCTGATGGAGCTCTTGGGGATGAAGCTCAATCTCATGAACATCTTTGCCGTCATCATGATCCTGGGGATCGGGGTTGACTACGGGGTACACATGCTCCACCGCTACCGAGAGGGGCAGGCCGGGGATGTGGAGTTGGCCTTCCGCCAGGTAGGAAAGGCCATCCTCATGGCGGCCCTGACCACCATCCTGGGCTTCGGCACCATCAGCCTTTCGGACTATCCCGGCCTGGTGAGCCTGGGGGTGGCCTCCATCCTGGGGACAGGGGCCTGCGCAGTAGGCTCGCTGATCGTGCTTCCGGCTCTCCTGATCCTGGGAAAAGAAAGAGCAAAGAACCTGCCTCCTCCTCTCAGGGATTCCCGTGTATAAGGTTCTGGCCGCCGTCTCTTCCTTCATCGTGGCCCTGATTTCCTATGCCGGTTACCTGGGCGTGATAGTGGCCATGGCCATAGAGAGTGCCTGCATACCCCTTCCCAGCGAGGTCATCATGCCCTTTTCCGGATATCTGGTCTCCCGGGGTCGCTTCGATCTGTGGTGGGTATCGCTGGCTGGAGCTCTGGGATGCAGCCTGGGGTCGGTGGTGGCTTACGGTTTGGGGTTATGGGGTGGACGTCCCTTGGTGCTGAGGTATGGTCGCTATCTGCTCATAGATCGCCGGAGCTTGGAAAGGGCGGAGCGTTTCTTCCAACGCTACGGGGACAAGGCCACCTTCCTGGCCCGCCTGCTCCCGGTCATCCGCACCTTCATCTCCCTCCCCGCGGGCATCGCCAGAATGGACTTTTTCAAGTTCTTGTTCTACTCCTTTGCCGGGTCGCTCCCTTGGTGTTTCTTTTTGGCCTGGATCGGCTTCAAACTGGGAGAGCGGTGGGAGGAGGTACGGGCGATTTTCCATCGGCTGGACCTGGTGGTCGGGCTGGCTATCCTGCTCGGTCTGGTCTGGTTCTTTTGCACGCAGCGGCAGCGAAACAGGAGGACGGCGCCGGATAGAAAGGAGGGCCCTCCATGGTGAGATTCATCCCGCGCGAGGAGAAGTTCTTCGACTTCCTGCGCGATGCAGCAGGAAATATCCTGCGCGCGGCCGAGATCCTCAAGCAAATGATGGATTCCTACCAGGATCCGGCTAGCAGTGCCCGGGACCTGAAGGAGCTGGAGCATGAGGGGGACAAGATCACCCACGACATCATACGCATGCTCAACCGGACCTTCATCACCCCCATCGATCGGGAGGACATCTACTCTCTGACCAGTGCCTTGGACGACATCCTGGACCTGATCGAGGCAGCGGCAGACCGCATGGTGCTCTACCAGATCCAGGTACCCACCCCCGAGGCGAAGGACCTCAGCGCCATCATCTACGACTCGGCCAAGGAAATTTCCTGCGCCATCGGGCGGCTCAGTGGCCTGGATCATGTCTACGAGCACTGCGTGGAGATCAATCGGTTGGAGAACGCTGCGGATCGGATTACCCGGGATGCCATAGCCCGTTTGTTTCAAGGCGGGTACGATCCCTTCCAGGTGATCAAGTGGAAGGAGATCTACGAGACCCTGGAGGCGGCCACCGACAAGTGCGAGGATGCGGCCAATGTCATCGAGGCGGTGGTGCTGAAACAGGGGTGAACGAGTACTCTGGCAGGATAGCGCATTCTCCTTATTTTTGCTTCCATCAGGTGCAGGGATGAGGGGGGAAGATGGCTAGATCGATGATGATGGGAACTAGGAAGAGAATCGCCTTGATCGCTCACGACAACCAGAAAGCGGACCTGGTGGAATGGGCGCTTCTCAACAAGGCCGTGCTGGCCCAGCACGACCTATATGCCACCGGGACCACGGGAAGGATCCTGGCGCGCGAGCTGGGTTTGGAAATCCAGACTTTCGAGAGCGGGCCCCTCGGTGGAGACCAGCAGGTAGGGGCCCGGATCGCCGAAGGCATCATCGATATGCTCATCTTCTTCTGGGACCCGATGGAGCCCCTTCCCCACGATCCGGATGTAAAGGCGCTGCTCCGCATAGCGGTGCTGTGGAACATTCCGGTAGCCTGTAACCGGGCCTCGGCCGACTTCATGATCTCCTCTCCTCTGATGAGCCGCTCCTATGAGCGCCTGATTACCGACTATCTGGCGCGGATCCGTCGCGGCTAGGAAGCAGAGGTTGCTATTGCGGCCAGGATGCCTGCAGGGCTGATTCACGCCTGCACCACTTCCCGCAGGATGATCTCGGAGCCTGGAGAAAGGGCGCCTTCCAGCCCTATCTCGTGGCCGTGCCGGTCAAAGGCCTTCAGCGTTCCCTCCCGTATCCTGTCCCTCTCCTCAGGGGTGAGGGCGGTCTGGACGGTCATACCCGGGAGGTAAGGAACGAATCTCTCTCGGACCACCCTAACCAGTGGGCTCATCGCTCGATCCGGCTGCCCCGGGGGGGCCATTCGCCGGGATGGCCCCTCAGGTACTCGATGAGGGCCTGGCGGTCGAGGCCGTGGGCGCGCACATTCTTTCCTTGCCGCAGCAGGTCGAACTGATCCCCACCTGCCATCATGAAGTCGTTGGCCGCCACCTGGTAGATCCGGTCCGGCTCCAGGGGGCGATCGCCGATGAGGATATCCTCGGCCCGCCCCTGGTGGATACGATAGCGGGCCCCGGAGATGGCATCTCCTCCCCCCCTGGCTGCCAGTCGATCGAACAGAACCTTCAGTTGCCTGCCGCTAAGCTCGGTGGTCATGACCTGGTTGGAGAAGGGGAGGACCTCGAAGATCTTCCCCACCGTGATCGGCCCGGAGGGGAGGTCGGCGCGGATCCCGCCGCGATTGAAAAGGGCCAGGTCCGCTCCGGTGAAGGCCCGAAAGGAGTCGGCCAAGAGATTGCCCAGAACGGTCTCGCCTTCCCCTCTGAGGAGGGGGTAGGGGCAGTGGGCCACCACCTCTTCCATGAGGGGGCGCGCCCTCTCCTGGTAGGCATGCTTGACCAGGGAGGCGAACAGGGGATCGGCCTGGATCTTGCTGGAAAGGGGCAACAGTTTTCCTTTCACCTGACTGAGTCGCCTTTCCCGGATTTCCAGATCCACTCGCCCTAGGTAGAGGCCCCACTGATAGGCCTGCACGATCCAGGTTCGACCGATTCGCTCCGGCGTCTCGATCTTGGTGTGGGAATGTCCTCCCACGATCAAGTCTATACCCGGCACCTCTTCCGCCAGGCGGCAGTCTTGTTCGTAGCCGAGGTGGGAAAGGACGATCAGCAGATCGTAGCTGCCCCTCTCTTTCTCCATGACAGCACGGAGGCTGCGGGCTGGAGATTGGAAGGCGAGGCCCGCCACATTGGAGGGCCGAGTGGAGTAGGGAGTTTCCGGGGTGGAGAGCCCGACCAAGAGGATCCGGACCCCGTTCTTGACCCGATAAAGGGAGGGAGGATAGGGAGGCTTTCCCTCCGGCTCGGAGAGGATGTTGGCCGCCAGGAAGGGGAGATGGGCTAGGCGCTGGCGCAGGTAGAGGAGCCTTTCCTGGCCGTAATCGAAGTCATGGTTTCCCAGGGCCAGGGCGTCGTATCCCAACAGGGAGGCGAAGACCAGCTCTGCCTCCCCCTGAAAGAGGGAGGAGAGGGTTGTGCCGGAGAAGCGATCCCCCGCGTCCAGAAGGAGAGTCTCCGGGTTCTCCTGCCTGATCTGGCGGATGAGGGTAGCGAGCCGGGCAATCCCTCCTGATTCCGGCCCCAGGGCCGGATCGGAGAAGGGGCTCAGTCGGCCATGGAGGTCATTGGTGTGGAGGATGGTGAGGGTCCAGGGGAAGGAGGGGGAGGCCAGCAGGAGGAGCAGGGTTAGGGCGAGGAGGAAGACGGAGGCGAAGCTCGGGATGCGCGATCGTGAAAAAGTGGGCTTTCGGACGAGGGACATGGTCATCTACCTCCTGCCAAGCGATTGTTCAGATTATCTCCCCTCCCGCTCACCCCTTTTGAGCCGCTAAGGGATGCCGGATTCGAGCGGTTCCAAGTCCTTTGCCGGTCCCTCCGCCGAGCTGCCCGGGGGAGGAACTCCGCGCTGTCCGCGGAGATAGAGGATAAGTTGAATGGCGAAGGCACCCGCCCCATCGATGAGGACATCCCAGGGACTCCCGGTCCGGGAGAGAAGGAGAGACTGATGGGCCTCGTCCAGACAGGCATATCCCAGGGATAGCGAGAAGGAAACCGAGGACAAGCGCAGGCTGCGATGGAGTTGGGGGAGCAGCGACCAGTACCAGAGGTAACTCAAGCCCAGATACTCCAGGAAATGGGCGAGCTTGCGGACCAGATTGTGGATCTGGGCCAGTTCCCGGGGAGTGAGATGGGGCCAAAGCGAATGGAGAAGGGGGATGATGAACCTGGAGGTATGCCAGTGGGAGAAGGCCTCCCCGGAGAGATAGAAGATCGCCGCCATCCACAGGATGGGAAGGCCGAGACGCCAATAGGAAGGTCGTGTTTCCGGAGTCCGGGGACTCATCCCTTTTCCTCCGCCAGCAATCGCCTGATCGTCGGGGCGGCCTCCTCCTGGGGAACCCTCAAATCCTCCCCGCTGCGGCGGAGCCTGATCTCCACCTGTCCTTCCCGCATCGCCCGGGGGCCGATGGTAATGCGATAGGGGATCCCGATCAGATCAGCATCCTTGAACTTGGGACCGGGCCTCTCATCCCGGTCGTCCAGAAGGACCTCCACCCCATCCTCTCGGAGCTGCCGGTAGAGGTCCTCGGCCATCCGACCCATCGCCTCTTCTCTGGGATTCACGGGCAGGATGAGGACCTGGAAGGGGGCGATGGAGGAGGGCCAGACGATTCCGGCTTGGTCGTGGTTCTGTTCGATGGCAGAGGCAGCGATACGAGCGGGGCCTATGCCATAGGATCCCATGACGATGGGCCTCTCCTTGCTATTTTCGTCCAGATAATAGGCCTTGAGGGGCTCCGAGTACTTGGTGCCCAGCTTGAAGATGTTCCCTACCTCTATGCAGCGGCACAGGACCAATTCCTCCGAGCAGCGGAGACAACGATCTCCCTTCTGGGCGGAGCGAATATCGGCAAAGCGCGCCTGGAAGTGTTTTCCGGGAATCACACCCTCCAGGTGATACCCCGGACGATTGGCGCCGGTCACATAAACCCCTTCCTGCAAGGAAAGGTCGGCGATCTTGGGAAGCTGTAGATCGACCGGCCCCAGAAATCCTGCCTCCACTCCCGCCCATTCCAGCACCTCGTCGCGGTGGGCAGGCCTGAATTCCCCGATCAAGCGGGTAAGCTTGGAGGGATGGAGCTGCTGGTCTCCCCTCACCAGGGCCAGAAGCGGGCCTTCGGCGGTAACCACCATCAGGGTCTTGATGAGAAGTCGAGGGTCCAGTTCCAGGTAGTTGGAAACCTCCTCGATGGTCCGGGCCTCGGGGGTGGGAATCTCCCGCAGCGGCGTCTGGCGGAACTGGGGAAGGGAGGGGCGCGATACGGCCAGTTCCACATTGGCCGCATAGCCGCAGGAGGGACAGAGCGCGATCTCGTCCTCCCCCGCCTCGCTGGGGGCCATGAACTCGTGGGCCCCCGCTCCTCCCATCATCCCAGGGTCGCTTTCCACCACATAGAACTGCAACCCGCAACGGGAGAAGATGCGGCGGTATGCCTCCAGGTGCTTCTGGTAGCTTCGCTCCAGCCCCTCCTCGTCCCGGTCGAAGCTGTAAGAGTCCTTCATGATGAACTCCCGGGTCCGGAGGACGCCGCTCTTGGGCCGGGCCTCGTCGCGCATCTTGGTCTGGATCTGGTACCAGATCTGGGGAAGGTCGCGGTAGGAACGGATTTCCCGCGCAGCCAGCCAGGCCATCACCTCCTCGTGAGTCATTCCCAGGACCATATCGCGCCCCCCGCGGTCCTTCAGCCGGAACATCTCGGGACCGATATCGTACCACCTTCCCGTGAGCTGCCAGAGCTCAGCCGGATGAAGGACGGGGAGGAAGAGCTCCTGGGCGCCGATGGCTTCCATCTCCTCGCGAATGATCCGGTGGATCTTCTCCATCACCCTCCAGCCCAGAGGAAGGAAGATGTATATGCCGGCGGCCAACTGTCTTATCATGCCGGCTCGGATCATGAGCTTGTGGCTTACGGACTCCGCCTCCGCTGGGTCCTCGCGGAGGGTAGGGATCAAGAGCTCAGACCAGCGCATCTGACCTTTCTCCTTTGCCTAGCTTGCTAACTTCCTCCACCAGCGCGTCTGCCAGCTCGCTGGCGGCGACTTTGCGGACAATTTGGCCCCGCGAAAAGAGCAATCCCACCGCTTTGCCCCCGGCAATTCCCACATCCGCCGCCCGGGCCTCCCCGGGCCCGTTCACGGGGCAACCCATTACCGCGATGTGCAGGGGTTCTTGCAAGCCCTGCAGCTTTTCTTGTACCTCTTTGACCAGGGATGGGATATCTATCTCCGCTCGGCCGCAGGAGGGACAGGAGACTATGGTCGGCCCCCTCTGGCGGAGGCCCAGGGAGTGGAGTACCTCGTGCCCTACCCTTACCTCTTCTACCGGGTCGGCGGTGAGGGAGACGCGGATGGTGTCGCCGATCCCCTCGGCCAGCAATAGGCCCAGGCCGATGGCGGAACGGATGGTGCCGGCGAAGGTGGGACCTGCTGCGGTGATCCCGAGATGAAGGGGGTAATCGTACTGGCGGGAGAAGAGGCGATTGGCAGCGACGGTGAGGGAAAGACTGAAGGCCTTCAGGGAGACCTTGATCCGGTCGAAGTGGAGCTCCTCCAGGATCCGGACCTGCCTGATCGCACTCTCCACCATTGCCTCTGGGGTAGGGGAGCCGTGGCGGGCCAGCAGATCCTTTTCCAGGGAGCCGGCATTGACGCCGACGCGGATGACCACTCCCCGATCGCGCGCCGCCTTCGCTATCTCCTCTACCTTCCAGCGGGGTCCGATGTTTCCCGGATTCAGCCTGAGGCCGTCGACTCCAGCCTCGATGGCAGCCAAGGCCAGGCGATGATCGAAGTGAATGTCGGCCACCAGGGGGAGGGGGGAGTGGAGTTTGAGTTGGCGCAGGGTGGCAGCCGCTGCCATATCGGGGACCGCCACCCGGACGATGTCGCATCCGGCCACCTGCAGGGCTCGGATCTCGCTCAGGGTGCGATCGAAATCGCGGGTGTCGGTCTTGGTCATGGATTGGACGGAAACGGGAGAATCGCCTCCCACCGCCACCGGACCCAGCGATACCGTTCTGGTCTTCCTCCGCGCCGAGGGGAGGGTCAGGCTCAAGGAGGGGAGGGACGCTCCCGATGGGGAATGGGGAGGCTGGGGCTTCCGGCTCCTCATGGACCCGTCCACAGCCGGAAGAGATCGTTGTAGAAGGCGAAGACCATGAGCGCCACCAAGATGATCAGCCCGATCTGTTGGGCTAATTCGCGTTTCTTCAGGGGGATGGGCTTCCCCCGCAGCGCCTCCAGCCCGAAGAAGAGCAGGTGCCCCCCATCCAGAACGGGTATGGGGAGCAGGTTGAGGATGGCCAGGTTGATGCTGAGAATGGCGGTGAAAAGGATCAGGTTCACCATTCCCATCCGGGCCTGCTCGCCTGCAAGTTGGGCTATGAGGATCGGTCCCCCGATGGTGCGGGCCGGGATCTTGCCCTGCAGGAGGCGAGCCAGGGAGAGGAGGGTGAGGGAGGAGACCTCGTAGGTGCGGATGAGGGAGAGGTAGAAGGCACGGAAGGGATCGAACCTCTCCACCACGAATTCGTTGGCGGGGGAGATTCCCAGCAGGCCCACCTCGATCTCCTCCCCCAGCAGGTTCATTTGCTTGGTGGGCTGGGGAGTGATGGTCAACTCTTGCCTCTGACCATCCCTTTCCAAAACCAGCCGGAGAGGACGACCCGGAGATCGGTGGATCTTGCCTGCCAGCTCGTGCCAGCGTCGTACCTCCACTCCGTCCACGGCTACGATCCTATCCTGGGGCCTGATACCGGCCCGGGCGGCGGGAAATCCCTCCTTCACCTCTCCTACCCGGGTGGTGAGAATGGGAATCCCCACCAGGAATGCAGCCCAGAAGAGAATCGCTGCCAGCAGAAAATTGGAGGCCGGTCCGGCCAGTACTATGAGGGTCCTCCTCCCCACCGACTGGTGGGAGAAGGAGCGGGCAGGGTCGGCAGTTTCATCCCGAGGATCCTCGCCCACCATCTTCACATACCCACCCAGGGGGATGAGAGAGATCTGGTAATCCGTTTCCTTCCTTCGGAACGCGAACAGGCGAGGGCCGAAGCCCAGGGAAAATTTCAGAACTCCCACTCCTGAGGCCTTGGCCAGCAAAAAGTGGCCGGTTTCGTGAGCAAAAATCAATACCCCCAGCACCAGGATGGCAGCCAGGATGGTCATCGCTCTTGGTACTCCTTCTCGATCTCCTCCCGCACCATCCGATCTACCTCCAGGATCTCCTCAAGGTCCTTCACCTGACGGGGGCGGTGGGAATCCAGAGCCCGCCGGATGAGGAGGGGGATGTCGGTGTACCTTATGCGCTCCTCCAGGAACAGCTTGACCGCCATTTCATTGGCGGCATTGAGCACGATGGGGGCACTGCCTCCGATCCGCGCGGCCTCGTAGGCATAAGCAAAGCAGGGAAAACGCTCGGTGTCCAGGGGCTCGAAGGTAAGCGGCTGCAAGCGGGTAAGGGGCAACGGATCCCGGAAGCTGGGGAGCCTCTCGGGGTAGGAAAGGGCGTAAAGGATGGGCAGGCGCATGTCGGTAATGGCCATCTGGGCCAGGATGGTCCCATCCACGAACTCCACCATGGAGTGGATTACGCACTGGGGGTGAATGATGACCTGGATCTGATCGAGGTCCAAGCCGAATAGCCATTTCGCCTCGATCACCTCTAATCCCTTGTTCATGAGGGTGGAGGAGTCGATGCTCACCTTTCGGCCCATGCTCCAGGTGGGATGATTCAAGGCCCGCTGGGGGGTAACCTGGGCGAAGTTCTCTCGGGGAAGCTGCCAAAATGGCCCTCCCGAGGCGGTGAGGATGATGTGCCTCAGATCTTCCCTCCTCTTTCCCTCTAAACACTGGAAGACGGCCGAGTGCTCGCTGTCGATGGGAAGTATCCTGACCTTCCTGCGGGCGGCCTCTTCCATGATCAGGCCGCCGGCCATGACCAAGCTCTCCTTGTTGGCCAGGGCGACATCTTTCTCCGCCCGCAGTGCCTCCAGGGTGGGATGCAGTCCCGCTGCTCCCACCATGGCCGAAACCACCAGGTCGGAATCGGGACAGGTGGCCACCTCCAGAAGGCCTGAGATCCCCCACGCGATCCGAACCGGGGGATCAGTAGGGAGAGCGAGTCGACGGGAGAGTTCCTCTGCCGACTCTCGGTCTTGCAGCGATACCAGTCGGGGAGAGAATCTCCGGATCTGCTCCGCCAGCAGATTGACATTGGAACGGGCGGCCAAGGCAGTTACCCGGAACCTTTCAGGATAGAGAGAGACCACCTCCAGGGTCTTTTGCCCGATGGAACCGGTGGATCCCAAGATGGATAGTCTCTTCATGGAGATCCTTTGCCATTCCTTCTTCCTGCTCAGCAGGACCGGCTGCCAGCCCAGCCTTCTTTCGCAAACGGGTGTTGCCATTAGCCGGTGAGTGGTCAGGTGGTGCCCGCAGGGAAGCGGGATTTGGTCGCCGCGGACCGGGAACGGTCTGCTCTGTCCGATCCGGAAACGGGCCGAAACGCGAAGGATCGCAGGAGCGGGGCGGGATATCAGAACTGGTAAACCAACTCGCCCGGCTTCACCAGTCCCAGCTCTTCCCTCGCTACCGTTTCGATCTTGGCCAAGTCGGTCTCCCAGGAGCTCAGCTCCGAGCGGAGGGCTGCGTTCCGGGCCCTGGTCTCGGCGATCTGGGCCCGGAGGCGTTGCTCGGTTCGGTAGAGGCGGTAGAGGCTGAAGAGGCCGCGGTCGCTGAAGAAGGAGAAGAGAAGAAAGAGGGAGAAACAGAGGGCGGCCACGGTAAGGTATCTTCTCAGTTCCCCTTTCCTCCGGACCTGCGGATCCAGTTTTCTTCCTTTCCTTCGCGGGCTCGCCATCATGTCTTCTGGTTCCGCTTGAAGCGAGGAAAGTTCTCCACCCCGCGGAAGCGGGCGCTCCTTCCCAATTCCTCTTCGATCCGAAGAAGTTGATTGTACTTGGCGATGCGATCGGTGCGCGAGCAGGATCCGGTCTTGATCTGGCCGGCATTGGTGGCAACGGCTACATCGGCTATGGTAGAATCCTCCGTCTCCCCCGAGCGGTGAGAGATAACCGTGGTATAGCCTGCCCTTCGGGCCGTCTCGATGGCCTGCAGCGTCTCGCTGAGGGTGCCGATCTGGTTGAGCTTTATGAGGACGGAGTTGGCGATTCCACTTTCGATTCCCCTCTGCAGGATCTTGGCATTGGTCACGAAGATGTCGTCCCCCACCAACTGAATCCGACTTCCCAGCCTCTCCGTCAGGAGCTTCCAGCCCTCCCAATCCCCCTCCGCCATTCCGTCCTCCAGGGAGATTAGCGGGTACTGGTCCGCTATCCTTTGGTAAAAGTCCACCATCTCTGCCGGGCTCTTTTCGGGATGCGCCTCCGCCTTGAGGAAGTACTGGCCTCCCTCGTAGAGCTCGCTGGCTGCCGGATCCAGGGCCAAGAAGACCTCTTTCCCCGCCCGGTAACCAGCCTTACGAATCGCCTCCATGATGATATCCAGTGCCTGTAGGTTGGAGGAGAGATTGGGAGCGAACCCTCCCTCGTCGCCTACTCCCGTGGAATAACCTTTGGCCTTCAGGATTTCGCGCAGGGTGTGGAAGATCTCCGATCCCATGCGCAACGATTCGGAGAAGGAGTTGGCGCCTGCAGGGACGATCATGAACTCCTGGATGTCCACATTGTTGTCGGCATGGGCACCACCGTTGAGGACATTCATCATAGGAACCGGCAATTCCACCGCCCCCACCCCACCCAGGTACTGGTAGAGGGGGAGGGAGGCCTCCTGGGCGGCAGCCTTGGCGACGGCCAAAGAAACCCCCAGAATCGCATTGGCACCCAGCCTTTCCTTGTTCTCGGTGCTATCCAGCTCGCACATGACCTGGTCGATGAGGGACTGCTGAGTGGCCTCGTAGCCGATGATCTGAGGTGCAATTACCTTGACCACATTCTCCACTGCCTTGGTAACTCCCTTTCCCAGGTAGCGGCTCCGGTCGCCGTCCCGCAGCTCCAATGCCTCCCGCTGTCCGGTGGAAGCGCCGGAAGGGACCGCCGCGCGCCCCATGGCCCCGCTCTCCAAGATTACATCAACCTCGATGGTGGGATTTCCCCGAGAATCGAGAATCTGGCGGGCTCGAACCTCTGCTATGTGACTCATTCCGTGCCTCCGATCAGGGTCGCTTTCAAGTTACGAATAGATGAAATCCTTGCCCGCAGCCAAAAGGCAGTTCAACTGGACCTCGTCCCTGGCCTCCGCGTAGAGGCGGGCTACTGGCTCGGTACCCGAGAGCCGGATCAGCACCCAGCTTCCATCTCCGAACAGAAGCTTGAGGCCATCGAGCTCCTTGGTTTCCACTACCGTCTGTTTGGCAAAGGTGAAGGGGGGGTAGCGGAGCTTCATCGCCAGTTCCTCGCGGCTGGCCGGATCCAGTTGCAGATTCAGCCTTTGAGTGTAGAATGGTCCGCCCAGCTCCGCGAAGAGATCCTGGAGCAGAAGCCGGATTCGCGCCTTGTTGGAATGGGCCACCATCTCCGCTACCAACAGGCAAGCCAGGATTCCGTCCTTTTCGGGGATATGACCCTTGACCGAAAGACCCGCGCTCTCTTCTCCCCCCATGATGAGCCGATCCTGAGAGATCAGATCCCCAATGTACTTGAATCCTACCGGTGTTTCGATGACCGGGATTCCGTACTTGTTGGCCACTGCATCTAGGAGATGGCTGGTAGCGACCGATCTGGCTACAGCTCCTTTCCAGCCACGGTTCCGGATCAGGTGGCGGAGTAGAAGGGCTAGGATGTAGTTGGGTTGAATGAAGGTTCCGTCGGCATCCACGATCCCGAAGCGGTCCCCGTCGCCGTCGGCAGCCAGCCCCAGGTGCGATCCGGTCTCCATCACCTGAAAGGATAGATCCCTCAGGTTTTCCTCGGAGGGGTCAGGGCTCCGGTTTCCGAAGTAGGGATCGCGCCAATCGTGAAGGATCGCGGCCTGACATCCGGCCTGCGTCAGGGTGGCATCCAAATACCCCCGAGCGGTGCCGTAGAGTAGATCGACTACCAGCCTTAAGCCGGAAGAGGCTACGGCCTCCAGATCCACGATCTCCGCCAGCCGGTCCCGATAGGACGAGGCAGGGTCGATCCGCTCCAGCATCCCCCTGGTCTCTGCCTCCGCCAGGGAGAGCTCGCGCAGTTCGAAGCCAGCGGCCAGCTCTCGGACTCGATCCTCGATGTGACGGGTTATTTCCGGGAGTGCGGGACCACCATTGGGGGAGGAAAGCTTGAGGCCGTTATATTCCGGGGGATTGTGACTGGCCGTGATGTTTATCGCGCCCCCTGCCCTTCTCCGTACGACCTCGTACGAGATGGCGGGAGTGGGGGTCTCGCGGGTGCAGAGAAAGGTGCGGATACCGTTACCGGTCAGGACCTTGCTCACCTGGTGGGCAAAGGCCTCGGAGAGAAAGCGGGTGTCGTAGCCGACCACCACTCCTCGGGACTCGAGTCCCTCGGAGAGCAACTCTTCCGCGATGGCCTGCGTCACTAGGCGCACATTGGTGAAGGTAAAATCGTCGGCGATGATGCCGCGCCATCCGGAGGTTCCGAACCTGATCTCTGGCATGGGGTCTCCTTTTCTACCCTACTTTCCTTGTTCCCCTAAGGTGCGAGCCAGCCCTTGACCCTTTCCCGGAAGCACCCGAGCAGTTCCTCCGCGCGGGAATGACTTTCCGCTTCGGCTACAATATGAAAATAAGGCTTGTCCTGATCCGGATAAAGGAGGACCCATTCCCGATCGTAGGATATCTTGACTCCATCGATGAGGCTAACATTTTCCTCTCTCGTTTCCTCGATCAGCTTGCGCATTACCCTGCCCTTTGCCTCCCAGGGGCAGGTGACCTGATCGCGTAAAAGGAACCTCTCCGGCACCGAGCGAATGAGCTGGTGCAGGCGGGTTCCCTGAGAGGCCATCATTTCCAGGATCTTGAGCGTGGCGGCCATCCCGTCGAAGGCCGGCTGGAAGCGGGGAAAGATGAATCCTCCCAGGGCATCCCCCACGAAGACCACACCATCTCCAGCTGCTGTCTCCATCAGGGACCGGGGGGAGTTCTTGGTGCGGATTACCTCGAAGCCGTAACGGGCCGCCATCTCCTCGATGACCCCGGAGGCCACCACGGGCACACCGATGGTCCCCGGAGGGTGAGTGCGCATCACCAGGAGGGTGATCAGGGATAGGGAGAGGTCGTCGGGGAGGATATCCCCCTTGTCGTCCACCAGGAAGATCTTTTCCGCTCCCGTATCGAGCATGACCCCCAGATCGGCATTCAGGGTGCGCACGATCTCGGCCAATTGGTGGAGGGCATGGCGGAACTCCTCCGCCGTCTTGGTGATCTTGGTTTCGTCCATATAGGCATTCAAAGCGATCACCTCGCAACCTAGATCTCCCAGGAGCGAGGGGAAGATGGTGGAGGAACTGCCGTAGGAATAGTCCATGACGATGCGCAGGCGAGCATCGCGGATGACCTTGGAGTTGACGAAGTTCATGACCCCCTCTTGGTAGTACTCGATCCCGTGTTCCAGCACGGATAGCCTTCCCGTGGTCTCGATCTTGGCCCGCCGAAAGTCCTCCCGGAAGAAGAGGCGCTCTACCGTCTTTTCCTTGGCGGAGGAGATATCCATACCCCTCTCGTCGAAGAACTTGATATCTATCAGCTCGGGGTCGTAGGGGGATTTGCGCACATGGACCCCTCCCACCGCCCCCTGAGCATTCATCTGGAAACGGACCACGGGTATGGGGGTGACGCGTAGGTCATGGACATTTACGCCGGCGGATAGCAGACCGGAAATGAGGGCTCGGTGGATCATGCGCGAGGTCTTGTGAGAATCGCGGCTGATTCGAACGATGGAGTTTTCGCGCAAGGAGGCCCCGAAAGAGGCACCGAGCTTGGCGGCGAATTCAGGGGTCACCTCGATGTTGGCTAGGCCGGTTACCCCATGCCTCCCGAAGATGGATCTGGCCCATCGCTCCCCCCAGATAAGGGAAGTGGCCAGCGTGGCCCCGTCTTCCACCACCTTGTACGGCCAAACCTTCACATTGGCCTTGAGGACGCTCCCTTCACCGATCTTACAGTGATCGCTTACCAGGGCGCCTTCGAAGAGCGAGGCGTAGGCCTTTATCTCGCTGCCTTTGCCCACCACATTTTCCCTCAGGGAGGCTCCCTTTCCGATATAGACACCGCTCCAGATGACCGAGTCGGAGATGGATACTCCGCCCTCGACGATGCAATTGTCTCCGATCACGGAATTCTCGATCGTAGCCTCCGGTCCCACCTGGGAATTCCTGCCGATCAGGACCGTCCCCTGGAGAGCTGCGGTATAGTCCACCTTGCAGTCCTGATCCAGCCAGGCTGTCCCATTGGTGGTTTCCACCTTCTTTCCCGGGATCTTGACGCTCACTAGCCCGGATAGGATGTCGCGATGGGCCAGCCGATATTCCACCAGATCCCCAATATCCCTCCAATATCCCGGCGCCACATAGCCGTAGAGGGGGATGCCCTCCTCCAGCAAGTAGGGGAAGAGGTGCTGACTGAAGTCGTACTCCTGACCCGCCGGGATGAAGTCCAGAACCTCTGGTTCCAGGATGTAGATGCCGGTATTGATGGTATCGGAGAAGACCTCGCTCCAGTTGGGCTTTTCCAGAAACCTGCGAATCCTCCCCTCCTGGTCGACGATCACCACTCCGAAACGGAGGGGATCGAGCACCCGGGTGAGGACGATGGTGGCCATGGCCTCCCGCGCTCGGTGGAAGGCGAGGGCCTCCTGGAGGTTGAAGTCGGTGAGGACATCCCCGCTGATGATAAGGAAGGTGGAATCCACGCGGCCTTGGGCCGCCTTGACCGATCCTGCAGTACCCAGATCCTCATCCGGAGAGAGATAGGAGATTTTGACCCCGAATTCCTCCCCTCCCCGGAAATATTCCTCGATTGCTTCGGGCTGAAAATGAAGCAGGGATAGGATATCGGTGATCCCGTTTTCCCGGAGGAGGTCCACGATGTGCTCCATGAGGGGCTTGTTGACCATGGGGATCATCGGCTTGGGTATGTTGTTGGTGAGAGGGCGAAGCCGGGTCCCGAACCCGCCCGCCATGATCAGAGCCTGCACTGAAGATCCTCTCCCCATCGGAATTTGGCCTAATATAAGTGCGGATAGGCGCAATCGTCAAGACCTTTTTGCCTCCACCGCTTCGGGTCTGCCCTCTGCCAACAGGTGAGCTAGGTGCGGCAGTTAGCAAATGCGAAAATGGACGAAGAGAAAAGAAAAAAATAGCAACAGCAAGAGAAACTGAGATTATGTAAATATATCTTCGAGATAAGTGGAGAGATGTTGCTCATATTGACTCATCGTCCTAAAAGATGATTTTGACATAAGGGAACGATCGGCTAATCTATAAGGCTGTTAGCACTCAATGAAGCAGAGTGCTAACAGCAGGAGAAACAGCGAACCGCAGGAGAAAGCGGAGGCGAGGTGCCCCGGGAGCCGGGGCCAAGGGGAGGTGAGATAGTCGCTCTCGAGGAAAGGCTAGGCAGGCTTGTTAGCAAGTATTTTGGCGTTCTTCAGACCGAGCGTGGTACTGGGTTGGTAGGGTACGGTTAGGGGTTCGCAAATAAAATCCTTATAAAAAATGAAATAAGTTGAAGCAAGAAAGGAGTGTTCCAACATGAAGATTCGGCCGTTACAGGATCGTATCTTGGTGAAAAGGCTGGAGGAAAGGGAGATCAAGAAGGGTGGGATCATAATTCCCGATACAGCCAAGGAGAAGCCCCAGGAAGGGGAGGTGATCGCGGTAGGCCCGGGGAAGATAGGAGAGGATGGCAAGAGACAGCCGATGGAGGTCAAGCAGGGAGACAGGATCCTCTTTGGCAAGTATGCCGGTTCGGAGGTCAAGCTCGACGACGAAGAGTATCTGATCATTCGCGAGGATGAGGTTTTAGGGATCATTGAATGAAAATCCAAATATATTAGGGTCTGACCCTAAGCAAGAGGAGGTTAGGAGGGTATGCCTAAGCAACTGATCTTTAACGAAGAAGCCAGAAGGGCTATTGGCCGGGGAGTGGATAAGCTAGCCAATGCGGTTAGCGTCACCCTGGGTCCCAAGGGCCGAAACGTGGTCTTGGACAAGAAGTTCGGTGCCCCCAATATCACCAAGGACGGGGTGACGGTGGCCAAGGATATCGAACTGGAGGATCACTTCGAGAACATGGGTGCCCAGATGGTGAAGGAGGTGGCCAGCAAGACCTCGGATGTGGCTGGCGATGGCACCACCACCGCCACCGTGCTGGCCCATACTATCTTCCGCGAGGGCGCCAAGAACGTCACCGCTGGTGCCAATCCCATGGCCCTGAAGCGGGGTATTGACAAGGCGGTGGAGCGGGTGGTCGAGGAGCTGAAGAAGCTGAGCACCCCCATCAAGGACCGTAAGGAGATCTCTCAGGTCGCTTCCATCTCCGCCAATAACGATAGGGCCATCGGAGATCTCATCGCCGATGCCATGGAGAAGGTGGGCAAGGATGGGGTCATCACGGTGGAAGAGGCCAAGGGGATGGAGACGATCTGCGAGACCGTGGAGGGAATGCAGTTCGACCGTGGTTACCTCTCCCCCTATTTCGTGACCGATCCGGAAAGGATGGAGGTCAACCTGGAAAACCCCTACATCCTGATCCACGAGAAGAAGATCAGCAATATGAAGGACCTTCTTCCCATCTTGGAGCAGATCGCGAAGATGGGGAAGCCGCTGCTGATCATCGCGGAGGAGGTAGAGGGGGAAGCCTTGGCTACCCTGGTAGTGAACAAACTGCGGGGAACTTTGAGCTGCGCCGCAGTCAAGGCGCCGGGGTTCGGGGATCGGCGCAAGGAAATGCTCAAGGACATCGCCATCCTCACTGGCGGTGAGGTAATCTCGGAAGAGCTGGGTATCAAGCTAGAGAACATCAAGCTCCAGGACCTGGGGAAGGCCAAGCGCGTAACCATCGACAAGGATAACACCACCATCATCGAGGGTGCCGGCGATACCAAGGCCATCGAGGGTCGCATCAAGCAGATCAAGACCCAGATCGAGGAGACCACCTCCGATTACGACCGGGAGAAGCTGCAAGAGCGTTTGGCCAAGCTCACCGGTGGGGTGGCAGTGATCAAGGTGGGAGCGGCCACCGAGATTGAGATGAAGGAGAAGAAGGCCCGCGTGGAGGATGCCTTGCATGCCACTCGGGCGGCGGTGGAAGAGGGCATCGTCCCCGGCGGTGGGGTTGCCTACCTGCGTTGCCAGGCGGCTATCGATGAGCTGAACCTGGAGGGTGACGAGAAGGTGGGGGCCGACATCGTAAAGCGGGCCCTGGAAGAGCCCATCCGGAAGATCGCCGAGAATGCGGGCGTGGAGGGATCCATCGTGGTCCAGAGGGTCAAGGAGGGCAAAGGCTCCTTCGGGTTCGATGCCGAGAAGGAGGAGTATGTGGACATGATGGAGGCAGGGATCATCGATCCCACCAAGGTCGCCCGCATTGCTCTCCAGAACGCGGCTTCCATTGCCTCGCTCATGATCACCACCGAGGCGCTGGTCACCGATATACCGGAGAAGGAGAAGACCCCGCCCTCTCCCCACGGCGGAATGAGCGACATGTATTGATACCCCTCCCGCCAGGTGGCAAAGGGCCCCTCTCCTCGGGAGAGGGGCCCTTTTTTCAGCGGCTCCACTTTTCCCCGCCACCGCATGCGCCTTCTGGCCAAGCAGGATCGAATCTTGCCAGAAGCTCTCTCAGCCTTCCCACCGGCAGGCCCACCACATTGGTGTAGCACCCCCAGATCCGATCGATGAGGATGAACCCTTTTCCCTGGATGGCGTAGGCCCCGGCCTTGTCGTAGGGCTCATCGGTCTCCAGGTAGGATTCGATCTGGCTAGAAGAGAGCCGATGCATCCTCACCCAGGTGGTCTCCGCCGTTACTTCCTCCCGGCCGGAGCAGGCATCGACGAGGGCCAGGCCGGTGGTTACGCCATGGGTTTTTCCGCTGAGGAGACGGAGATATTCCCGGGCCATGGTGGCATCGCGGGGCTTGCCCAGGACATATCCGGCAAGATGGACCAGGGTGTCGGCCCCCAGAACCAGCCCCTCTTGGATTCGGGAGGCCACCTCCCTTGCCTTTTTCAGGGCCAGATGCTGGGATGCCTCCACCGGATCGCGGTGGGGTGTTTCTTCCTCGAAAACCAGACTGGGGATAGTCTTGAACGGCCAGCCCAGGGCCTGCAGGATCTCCATTCTCCGGGGAGAGGCGGAGGCTAGGATCAGGGGGATCATATCTTCTTGTAGATGAAGGCCGCCAAGAATATGCCCAGGAGGCTCATCAGGTTCAGCTTGAAGGAGAAACCCAGGGTGAAGCTGAGCACTTTGAGGTCTAGCGTGCCCGGGGGATGCAGTCCGAAGCTTATTGCCCGGGTGAAGATCTTTTCGATCATCCCTCCCGGAGCGAGGAAGACCAAGATCTCTCCCAATACGGTACCGATCAGGGCTCCAAAGAGCATGACCACGAACAGAACCGGTGCACTCTCCCTTGTCCTGGGCATTGCTCACCTCCTTCAGGATCCGACAATCCTCACCCGCCTACCGCAGCTCGTGCATTTGCCGTCCTTGAAGCCCACCTTCCGCACTCGATATCCGTCGCGGCCTACCAGAAGATGACCGCATTGGGGGCAATGGGTAGAGTTGGTAGCTGGATCTAAGACATTGCCCACATAAACATAGGAGAGTTTCTCCTTGCCGATCTCCCAGGCCCGGCGGAGCGTCTCCAGTGGCGTCGGCATGAGCTGCATCTGGTAATGGGGAAAGTAGCGCGAGAAGTGAAGAGGGGTCTCCGGGCCCAGCCTCTCAGCCACCCAATCCACCAGGGACCGAATGTCTTCCTCCCTATCGTTGAGGGTGGGGATGATCAGGTTGGTGATCTCCACCAGACTGACCTGGGAGGCGACCTCGGCGGTCCGTAGTACTGGTGCCAAGGGTCCCTTGCAAAACCTGCGGTAGAAATCCTCGCTCATGGACTTGACATCGATGTTGAGGGCGTCGATCCAGGGCAGCAGGTCCTGGAGCGGTTCCGGATTGATCAGGCCGTTGGTGACGAGCACATTCTTCAGCCCCTTTTCCCGAACCAGTCGCGAGCAATCCAGTACATACTCGAACCAGACCAGGGGCTCGGAGTAGGTATAGGCGATTCCGATGGACCCGTGGGCCTGGGCCAGCTCTACTGCCTTGGCTGGCTCCAGGCTTCGAGTCGGCACCTGGGACTGGGAGATCTCCCAATTTTGGCAGAAGAGGCACCCGAGATTGCATCCGTTTCCGCCCATGGAGAAGATGGTGCTGCCGGGGAAAAAGTGATAAAGGGGCTTCTTCTGGATGGGGTCGTAGGCCAAAGAGGCCACCTGGGCGTAGTTGGTGGCGTAGAGGGTCCCCTGCCTCAATTCCCGGGTGCGGCAGATCCCGCGCCCTCCTTCCCTGATTCTGCACTGGTGCGGGCAGAGGAGGCACTGTACCTGATCCTCTGCTAACTTTTGATAGTAGGCAGCTTCCTTCATGTTCCTTCCCTCCCGGGCAGGGGGGCCTTCCGCAAAACCATCCCGAAGATGAATAGGGTGCAGGCACTCATGAACAGGGCGATCAAGGCCAGGCGAAAGGTAACCGCCGAGACCAATACGGCCGCGAAGGCGTGGGTTAGGCAGAAAAGGTAGATCAGGAGGACCGCCTCCAGCCTGCTCAACCCCAGGTAGGTGAGGCGGTGGGAGGAGTGGTCCCTTCCCCCCTTATAGAAAGCCACTCCTCGCTGGATACGGAGGATCGAGACCAGGAAGGTGTCGAAAATAGGATAGGCCAGGATCAAGACCGGGATGAGGACCGAGGTGGTAATGGTGGGGGAATGCCAGCTCCCCAGGGCCGAAACCGAGGCCAAAACGAAGCCCAGGACCATCGATCCCGCATCGCCCATGAAGATGCTGGCCCGATAGAGGTTGTAGGGAAGAAACCCCAGACAGGCCCCAGCCAAGGAGGAGGCGAGGATCACGGTCTGCATCTGCTCCGGGCCCAGATCCAGATAACGCCCGGCGACAATGGCAAAGGTGCAGGCAGAGATGAAGGCTACCCCGGCTGAGAGTCCGTCCATGTTGTCCAGCAGGTTGAAGGCATTGGTGATTCCCACTATCCAGAGGAGGGTGAAGGGGATGCTGAGGTAGAGGGAGGGCAGGAAGTGGACCTTCACCCCACAGGCGATCACCAACGATGCAGCGATGGCCTGACCCAGCAGCTTGAGGGCGGGATGGATCCCCCGGCGATCGTCGTAGAGCCCCAGCACCATGACCAGACCGGCGCCGGCGACGATGGCCTGGACCGGGAGTTCCGCCCGGGATACGAAGGCCACGGCTAGGGCGAAGGAGAGAAAGATCCCCACCCCTCCCAGCAGGGCGAAGGGCCGGGAGTGAATCTTGTGGGGCCCCGGCAGATCGACGAAAGCGATCCTGAGGGCCAGGTTGCGGAGGAGGGGGACCGAGATCAGGGAGGCGATCAGGGCGATGAACGCGGGCCTGAGAAGCGGAAACAGATAGGACAAGGTCGCTCCTTACCCTGTAGCTAAATCTTGAACACCTTCCCCGGGGGGACCTTCAGGCCCCGGGTGGCATTCTGGGCGTCCACGATGAGGGGACTGTGCCTTACGATCCACTCCATATCGAAGACCGAGTGATGGACGGCTATAACCACGCAGTCCATCCCGGCTAAAAGTTCTGCGGTGAGATGGCAGGAACGATAGATAGAGCGGAGGGGCTGGGAATGGTGAAAAACCTCCCCTAGCCTCACCTCGGGAATGTGGGGATCGTGATAGTAGACCTTGGCTCCCTTGGAGTCCAGGATCTTGAGTACCTCTAAGGCGGGGGAGTTGCGGGGATCGTCTATGTCGCGCTTGAAGGCGGCCCCCAAGACCAGGACCTTGGCTCCTTTGATCGGCTTGTGGTTCCGATTGAGCGCATCGATGATCTTGGAGACCGTGTAGTAGGGCATGCTCTGGTTGACCTCAGCCGCCAGCTCGATGAACTTGGTGTAGAAGTCGTATTCCCTAGCCTTCCAGGAGAGGTAGTAGGGGTCCACCGGAATGCAGTGCCCCCCCACTCCGGGGCCGGGATAGAAGGGCATGAAGCCGAAAGGCTTGGTGGAGGCCGCTTCGATCACCTCCCAGATATCGATCCCCATCCGATCAGCCAGCTTGGTCAGCTCGTTCACCAGGGCTATATTGACGGAGCGAAAGGTGTTCTCCAGGAGTTTGCACATCTCCGCGGTCCGGGGACAAGAGACACGGTGGATCTGGGAATCGTCGATGATCAGGGAGAAAAGCCTGGCTGCCAGGTCGGTGTCGCGCGGGGTTATCCCCCCCACCACCTTGGGGGTGTTACGGACCCCGAACCGCTTGTTCCCCGGGTCGATACGCTCCGGGGAGAAGGCCAGATAGAAATCCTGTCCTGCCTTGAGTCCCGAGGACTCCAGCACGGGAAGGACATCTTCCTCTGTAGTCCCGGGATAGGTGGTGCTCTGGAGGATTATCAGCTCCTCGGGATGGAGGCGGGCGGCAATCTCCCGGGAGGCATCGATGATGTAATGGATGTCCGGGGCCTTGGCCTTGGTGAAGGGGGTGGGGACGCAGATGAAGACGGCATCTATCTGAGAAAGCGGATCGTAGTCGGAGGTGGCGTCCAGCCAACCAGCGTCTACCACCTCTCTCAGTTGGGGAGAGGGGACATCCGGGATGTAGCTGCTTCCTTCCTTGACTTTCCGCACCTTCTCCTGGTCCACATCCACCCCCACCGTGTGGATACCAGCCCGGGCGAACTCCACTGCCAAGGGCAACCCCACATAGCCCAGTCCGATTACCGCTACCTCAACGGATCGGTCTTCGATCTTCTCTCTTAAGCCCATTGCTCCCCCTCGATTTCAACTCAGCCAATGGTGTTCCCGGCACCAGGCGATGGTGCGGTCCAGCCCCTCCTCCAAAGTTACCTTGGGTTCGAAGCCCAAGACCCGACGCGCCGCCTCGATAGAGGGAACGCGCCGGGGGGTGTCCTCGAAAGGCTCGCCGTAAATGCTTCGATAAGGGACGAACTGGATCTCCGAAGAGGACTCGACTCGCTCCCTGATCTTGTGGGCCAATTCCAGGATGGTTGTCTCCTGGTCGTGAGCGATGTTGAAGACCTTGCCCTCCGCCTCCTTGATCTCTCCAGCCAGGATGGTCCCCTCCACCGTATCCTCGATGTAGGTGAAGCAGCGGCTCTGGCTTCCGTTTCCGTAGACGGTGATCGGCTGCCCGGTGAGGGCCTGCTTGATGAAGCGCGCGACCACGCTTCCGTAGCCGCGCTCATCCAGTCTGGGGCCATAGGAGTTGAAATAGCGCACGATGGAGACGGGCAAGCCCTTGTTGAAGTAGGCGAAGGCGAAGTGCTCGTCTATGGCCTTGGACATGGAATACGACCATCGGCTCACATCGGTCGGGCCCAGGATGCGATCCCCGTTCTCCCGAAAGGGAATGTCTTGCGATTTGCCATAGATCTCCGAGCTGGAAGCGATCACCACCTTCTTCCAGTACTTGTAGGCCAACCCCAGGATAATCTCTGTTCCCTTCACATTGGTGTGGATCCCGTGGAGCGGGTCTTCGATCACATACTTGACTCCCACCACCGCCGCCAGATGGTAAATCAGGTCGACCTTCTCCACGATCCTCTCCATCAGCGTCTCGTTCAGGATGCTGTCGTTGACGAAGTGAAATCTCTCCCTTCCCAGAAGGTGCTGGATGTTCTGGATTCTCCCGGTGGAGAGATTGTCTACCACGAAGATCTCCTCTCCCCGGGAAAAGAGTCGATCCACCAAATGCGAGCCGATGTATCCCGCGCCGCCGGTCACCAAGATCTTCAAGTCCCCCTCCTCATCTTCCCACAGCCAGATAGGTAAAGCCCATGCCTCTCAGCACCGCTGGGTCCAAAAGATTGACCCCATCCACTACCACTGGCGAGCGAAGGAGAGACTTGATCCTTTCCAGGTCGAGGTTGCGGAATTCCTCCCAGCCGGTAAGGATCAAGAGCGCATCGCTTCCCTCTGCTGCCTGGTAGGGATCCGCGACCAGATTCAGATCGGGGAGAAGACGGGAGGCCTGCTCCATCCCTTTGGGGTCGTAAGCCCGGACCTGAGCCCCTTCACGCTCCAAGGCCTCGATTATGCGAATGGAGAGGGAGGTCCTCACATCATCGGTTCCGGCCTTGAAGGTGAGCCCCAAAATTCCCACGGTCTTGCCATAAAGGACCCAGCCCAAGGCCTTCTTGACCTTGACCACGATGGAGCGAATCTGGTGTTCGTTCTTCTCGTGGACCTCCCGCAGGAAGTTCGCCTCGTAGCCATAGTTCTCGGCCATCTTGATCAAGGCCTTGAGGTCCTTTATCAGGCATGGTCCTCCGAAGCCTATCCCCGCCTCCAGATAGCTGTGGCCGATCCTTTGGTCGTACCCCATACCGCGGGCCACCTCCACCACATCGGCCCCCACATGTTCGCAGATGTGGGCGATTTCGTTGATGAAAGAGATCCGGGTGGCCAAGAAGACATTGGAGGCGTACTTGATCATCTGGGCATTGCGGACCGAAGTCTTGATGAGGGGAGCGTTCAGGGGCGCAAAGAGGGAGGCCACCTTCTCGATGGCTTCGAGGGAATCTCCTCCCACCACCACCCGATCTGGATGGAAGAAGTCGTAGACCGCCTTTCCCTCCCGCAGGAATTCCGGATTGGAGACCAAATCGTAGTCGCGACCTTTGATCATTCCCTGGGCGGTGAAGATGTTGGTGACCATCTCGAAGGTCCCCACCGGCACGGTGCTCTTGATGGCGATGATGCAATAGCCTTTCATCACCCGAACCAGGTCTTCGGCCACCACGATGACCTGGGAGAGGTCCGCTTCCCCATCGTCACGGGAGGGAGTACCGACGGCGATGAACAGGATCTCCGCTTCCCTCGCCCCCTCCTCGATGCTCAGGGTGAAGCGCAATCTTCCTTCCCCAAGATTCTTCTTCACCAGCTCGTCCAGGCCTACCTCGTAGATGGGCATGACTCCCCGGTATATGTTCTCGACCCTCTCCCGATCGATATCCACCGCCACTACTTGATGTCCCAATTCTGCCAGCCCGGTGGCCGTGACCAGTCCCACATAACCGGTCCCCCCGATCACTCCTATACGGCCCATGGCCCCTCTCTCCTTTCGCCCCTGATCAGATCCGATATTTCCATGTCGGTCGCATCGCTTGTCTTTCCCCGAACCTCGATCCCTTTCCGGGGATGGAAAGTGCCTCTTTTTTTCTTATCACGAAAAGAGCGCTGTTTCCACCTCTTAGAAGAGAGTACTTGCTCACCGGGTGCCCATTTCGAACCTCATTCTTTCCCCCCTTCGTTTCCGCCAGAGGGCGAGCAGTCCTGCCCAGAATCCCAGCCCCCAGGCAAGATGCAGGATGAGAAAGGCGAGGATCGTGGCCGGCCAGTGGAGAAGGGAACCCGATGAGAGGGCCCGGCTCAAGCCGAAGGAGGCTGCGAGGATCATATAGAGGAGGAGGATCGCCCCTAAGAGCTTCCAGGCCGTGGGCAGGAGGAGTCCCAGGAGAAAAAGGAGGGCAAGAATACCCACAAAGGCGGGGGCGACCAGTTGGCGGATCTTGAGAGAGGAGGGGTGTTTCTCCACGGTGCGGACCTTCCAGAACCCGTAGCGGAAATACTGGCGGAAGAGGGCGCCGGGAGAATTGCGACAGTAGTAGACAGAGCGGATATCGGGTGTGCACAGGATGCGTCCTCCTGCTGCCCGCAGTCGGTGGTTCAGCTCGTAATCCTGGTTGCAGATCAGTTCCTCGTTGAAGGGGCCGATTCGGTCGAAGATCTGCCGCCAGTAAGCTCCCAGATATACCGTGTCCACATAGTGCCGCTTCTTCGAGTAATGGAATCGCGACCCGCCGATGCCGAAGGGAGAGCTGGTGGCGAGGGCTACGGCCTGTCCGAAGTAGGTGGTCCCCCGGGGCCGCATGGGCCCTCCCACATTGTCGGCTTCCCCTCTGGTCAAATACTCGACACACTTTCGCACATAATCGGGGGCTATCACCGCGTGGGCATCCACGCGAACTATTACTTGACCCCGGGCCTCCCGGATCGCGAGGTTGAGGGCGGAAGGAACGATCCCAGCCGGATTGTCGAGGATTCGCAGACGGGAGTCGGACCGCTGGTATCGTTCCAGGATCTCGCGGGTTCCGTCGCTGGAACCTCCATCCACGACCAGCACCTCCAGCAGATGAGAAGGGTAATCTTGGGCCAGGACGGCCTCCAGGGATCGCGGCAGGAGGACTGCCTCGTTGCGCACCGGCATGATCACCGAGACAGAGGGGAGCGAAAAGGAGCTCATGTCAATCTTTGCCTCCTCCCAATCATAGCCCCCTCCTGGGGCTCAGTAGCCCCTGGTAAAGGGCCAGCAACTTCCTCTTCTCCGACTCCCAGCAGAACTTCTCCTCCACTGCCTCCCTCCCGCGTCGGCCCATCTCCTTGGCATCCTCCGGATGATCGAGGATGTAGGCCATGGCCTCGGCCATAGCCCTCACATCCTGGGGTTCGATCAGGATCCCACATTTGGATTGCTTCACGATGGGTCGGACCAAAGGCAGGTCGTAAGCGATGACCGGGATGGCGGCGGCCATGTACTCCAGGAGCTTGGTGGGGATGATCTCCAGGTAGTTGGGAGTGGGGTGAAGGGTGACCAGTCCCGCCAGGGAGGACCGCAACAGAGGAGGTATGTTAGCGAATGGCTGAGGGGGGAGAAGGCGAACGCGCGGGGGTAGGCGTCGGGGGAGATCTGCCATGGAGGGATCGGCATCATCCAGCGGCCCCACCAGGGTAAGCCTGGCGTCGGGACGGTTGAGGAGCTCGAAGGCCTGCAGGCAGTCCAGAACGCCTCGCTGGGTGGAGAGGGAACCGGAATAGATAAAGGAAGGGCCATCCGGCTGAGCCAGGGAGGGGGTCTGGGGAGGGGTATCGAAATGGGCTAGCTCGACATAATTAGCTACCTGAACGGCCCTCCGGGCGAACCGATATATCCGTTCTGCAGTAGGGGGATTGGCCACCACGATCCCGTCCAGGAACCGGCAGGCCAGCCATTCGAGAAGGGCCATTCCCTTGGCGGCGGGAACCCTCAGCAAGCGGGGGATCCAGAGGCGGCGCAGGACGACCTGGGGGTTGTTTTCGTGGACATCGTAGATTACCGGTCTGCGGGTTAGGGCCCGCAGGACCAGACCCACGGGGATCAGCTCCGGATCGTGAAAATGGAAGATGTCAGCCCCGCTTCGCAGAGCAGCAGCCAGCGCCTTGCCCCAGTTTTGAAAGCGACGCCAGCGCGGGATTTGGGGAAGCGGTATCAGCTCTACCCTCGAGTCCATTTTCAGCTCGGCCGGACAGGGAACTACATAGGTTATCTGGTAGCCAGCCTCCAGCAGCGCGGGAAGCTGTTTGTAAAAGATGCGATTGTCGTTGTGGACATGTACCACCGTCAGGATGCAGGCCTTCATGGTTCTTCCGTCTCCTCTTCTCCCGGGGACTTCCATCTCTTCCCAGCTGGGGAGGAAGGGCCAACAGGGGCCGACGGGGAAAACACCACTGCCCTTTGGGGTTCGAACAGATAGACTTGGATACCCTTGAATGACCGCTGCTGGAGCAGGCGACAGGCTTGCATCATCGCCTTTACTCCCACCCCTTGCTGGTCATGGGAATGGGAGACGATCAGCCATACCCTGCTATGACCATCTATCAGGGAGGATAGATCGAGCGGCGACGGGGGACCCGATTTTGCCGATATGATGGGTGGAAATGGTTTCTGGGGCAGGTCCGATCGGCGAGAGTAATAATTGAAAGGCCTTTGGCTATAGCCTGCGTGGAAGAGAATCAGATCCCCAGGTTTGGCAATGGTATCCACATAAGCCGCGGCCTCTCTCCACTGTTCCTTTTGGATTTGGCGATAATAGCCAGAGGCGGCAACGAAGGAGAGGATGGTGATGCCTGCGACGGCGAGGATCCTGAACGCGGGATAGGGCAATCGCCGAATTCCAAAGGCGGCCAGCAGGTACCAGGCGAAGGAGGAGCCGATGAGGCAGCGATATTTGTAAATGGGGGCCGAGTATTGGGAAATCGAGAAGGAAAGCAGGATGGGCACCAGCAACCAGAGGCCGAGGAGATAAAGATCGGGGGGTTTGCAGAGGAGGGACGCTCTGGCCAGGGTACAGCTGGCCTCGTCCCCTGTCTTCGCGGTTTCTCTTCTCGGCCAGAGGGCAAGAAAGGTGAAGCAGAGGAGGAATATAACCAGTCCGCGCGATCCAGCGAACCTGCCGAAAGTGCTGAAGATCGTTTCCAGGCGCGGCACTTCCCTGCGGAATCCCTCCTGGAAGTTCCAGATCTGGTTGAGCAACACCGGCAGCCAGGGGAGGAAGAGAAGGCCCAACCAAAGCTGGAGAAAAATCCAATCCCGAAGTGAGGGCCGAGAAGGTCGGCGGAAGAGGACCGGACAAGTGAAGCGATACAGGTTCTGGACCAGGGGGATGAAGAGGCCGAATACATGGGTATAGGTGAGAAGGGAGGTGGAGAGGATATAGCCGATCCTGTCCCTGCGGGTTCCCCCGCGTTGCAGTCGGAGGAAGAAGAAAAAGGAAGCCAAGACCAGCAGCCCCATGAGGCTGTAGCCGCGAGCTTCTTGGGAATACTGGATATGGAAAGGAGAGGCGGCGAGGACGAGGGATGCGAAGAGACCCACTTCTGGATCGAACCAAAGGCTGGCCAAACGATAGAGCATGTAGATCGAAGCCACGCCGAAGAGGACCGAAAGGGAGCGAGTGCCCGACTCGGAGTCGCCGAAAAGGGGGACCCAGATCCGCAGCAAGAGGAAGTACAGGGGTGGATGGAAGTTGGCAGCGCGGTTCTTCACGATAGCCGAAAATCCCTTGTGGGCCAGCCTGACGGAGACGGTCTCGTCGAGCCACATGCTCTCGCCACTCAGATCGTAGATGCGCAGGAGGATTCCGAGAGCGATGATGGCAAGCAGAAACCAACCTTCTTTGGAGAGGCGGTTGCCGATTCCGAGAAGAGGCCTCGCTCCTTTTGCCCTCATGGGCAGTGACCTCCGTTTTGACCTCCTGGCATTCCCCGCTGCTTCACTGCTTGGAGGAGTTCTTCCAATCTCCGCGCCATCGCCTTTCGATCGTAGTTCTCCAGCACGAACTCCCTCCCCCTGCGCCCGCATTCCCGACGAAACTCCGGATCTGCCTTCAGCCGGAGGATGGCCTCGCAGAGCTGAGCTGGGTCTTCGGGCTCCACCGCGATCCCCGCCCCGGCCCGCTCCAAGATTTGTCTGGCCTCGCCCCGCACGGCAAGGATGACGGGAAGCCCGCAGGCCATATAGGAAAACATCTTCACCGGAATGGTTCCCTCGCAGAGAGGCAACCTTTTGGTAGTGGCGAGGCCGGCATCAGCGCACGAGAGATAACGGGGCAGGTCGCACTCCGGCTGGGCAGGGAGAAAGAGTATGTTATCCAAGGCATACTCCTGGGCCAAGGACATGAGGTGCATCTTTCTGACCCCCTCCCCTATCAGGATGAAGAGAATGTCCTTGTATTGCTGGAGAAGCCTGGCACACTCGATGATGGATTCCATACCGTGGATCAAGCCGTGAAGCCCCGCATAGATCAAAACGAACTTTCCCTCCAAACCTAGCCTTTTGCAGATCGATGGATCCCTGGGTCCGGGTCGGTAGAGATCGGTATTGGCTCCGTTGGGGATCAATGCCAGCCTCTCGGGGCCTATCCCTTTCTGCTGGAGACGATCGTAGATACCCTGAGTCACAGCCACGGTTCGGGCTGCTCGGCGGTAACAGAGATCGGCAATCGCCTGGGCCAGGTGAACGGCAGCGGGCCGATTGATCTCCCCTAGCTCTATCGCCGATTCGGGCCATAGGTCTCGCACCTCGAACACGAAGGGAAGGCGACGGAGCAGACTCAAGGCTAGGCCAGCCGCTCCCACCAGCAGGGGCGGAGAGGTGGCGTAGATCAGATCGTAGCGCTCGGTTGCCAAACAAAGGCCGGCTAGGGTGGCATTGAGCATGTAAGTCAGGTAGAAACAAATGCGAGCAGCCGGATTCTTGATGGAAGAGGCCTTTACCCAGACCCTCAACACCTGGATGTCCTCCATCCTTTCCCGGACCCAGAGGTGGCCGCGGTAGGCGGGATGGATGATCCCCTGAGGGTGATTGGGGACCTCGGTCAGGATAGTCACCTGGTGACCAGCCCGGGCGAGGCCCGAGGCCATCTCGTAGGCCCGGGTCTGGGTAGCGCCGATCTCGGGATAGAAATATTGGGTGAGATAGAGGATCCTCATGCTGGGCCCGGTAGCAGATTTCGATATAGCTCAATCAGCTTCTGTGACTCCTTTTCCCAGTTGAGATCTTCCTGGGCCCGCCTCAGGTTGGCCTTGAAAAGGGCGTAGCGGGATGGCTCCAGGGCCTCCTCTATGGCCCGGGCTATGTCAGCGGGATCTTCCGGACGGCACAGGACGCCGATGTCGTAACTGCGAACCAGGTGGGCTATCTCCGGCAGATCACTGGCTACCACGGGAAGGCCCGCGGCTATGGCCTCGAACAGCTTGTTGGGAAGGCTGTAGCGGTTGTTCAGACATCCATCTTCCTTCATCAGGACTGCCGCCAGCTCCGCCTCCTTCATGGCCGGGACGAGATGCTGGGGGGGGATGGGCCTATGGAAGTGAACCCTATCTCCCAAACCCTGGGCTTCAATCAAACCCTTCAGCTCGTCCTCCATAGGACCTTCTCCCAAGAAGACGAGGTGGAGCGAGGACGATGCAAGCTTAAGGGCGAGCACCAGTTCGCTGAGTGCCCTTCCGATGGGGACCAGAGCCCCGATATGAAGCAATATTCGATCCGAAGAAGGGATCGCCAAAGAGTCCCTGATGGAAAACTGAGCTGCCGCTCTTGGAGCAAGGGTTGCGCAGTTGCGAATCACCAGAGGAGGGGGGATGGAATAGCGGGATGCCAGTTCTCGGGCTATGAGGGGACCTACGGTGATGGTTGCATCTACCCTCCGAATGAGCAAGAATTCCAGGGGTCGCAGGAGAAGGAGAAGGATCCGGAAAAGGCTGGTTATTCGAGATGATGGCCACTGCTCGGTGAAGATTTCATGACTATCGTATACGATTTTTGCCCCCTTTCGCCGCGCCGAAAGGTAGGCAAAAGGAAGGGTGCTGAGATCGTGCGCATGAAATATCTCCGCCTGGACCTTGAGGACGAAGAGAAGGAAGCGCAGGGCCATCAGTGCCTTGCCGCAGCCACGGATCGTGACCAACCTCCGGCTCCGCAACCAAGAACCCACCCTCCACTCTCGGCAGCGCATGATTCGAAAACCGTTATTTTCTTCCCATAGGGGATTATCGCCCTTACGGTCCAGCGCCAGAATCAGAACCTGAAATCCGCATTGAGAGAGGCTTTTCGCCTCTCTGAGCACCCGGCTGTCGTACTTTGCCTCGTTGGTGACCAACATGCACACCCTGATCTTAGGCGCTTGGTGGCTCATGATGAGGGCTCCGGTCTATGAAAGTTTGGAACCACAGCTCGCATGAGATCCAGCGAAAAATTTCCCAGCTGAGATCGCGATGCCCCGAATGATGCTCGCGCAAAAGGTGAGCCATCGCATCTCGGTCGAAAATCTGCAGGTCCCGACCCGGAGAAGAAAGGAGAAAATCTCGCACCTCTTCGTAAAGGCCATTCCGGAGCCAGACCGCTAACGGGGTAGGGTAGCCCTTCTTGTCTCTTCGATTGACAATCTCAGGGGGTAGGAGGTCGGCCATAACCCTACGGAGCAGTACCTTGGTCAAGGGTCCCTTTATCTTGAGTTCAGGGGGGAGGCCGAGGCAGAACTCGACCAGCCGGTGATCCAACAAGGGAACCCGAGCTTCCACGCTGAAGGCCATGCTGTTTCTGTCTTCGTAGTGGAGGAGAGCGGGGATGCTGTTTCGGACGGTATCCCAATAGAGCTTATCGTTCAAGGGATCGGTGAGGCGTACAACCCTGGGCGAGGTATCACAGGATGATGGTCCAGCTGCGAAATCGGGATGGAGGACCGAAGGTCCCAGGCCCGCTCGCACCTTAGGACTTATCTTGCTGAGAGCTTTTCTCAGGAAGATCCGAAATCCCAGATAAAAGAAGTTTTCCCTGGTAAGTCGCCAGATCTGAAAAGCCTCGGCGGCCAGGCGGGCCAGATGGAGAGGGTCCTTGCGGGTCAAGAACAGGCGCCACTGCGATATGAAGTAGGGAAGGAAATAGGAATGGTATCCGCCTAACAACTCGTCTCCTCCCTGGCCATCCAACAAGACCTTGACCTGCCCGCTGGCCTCCTTCATCACGAACCATTGAGAATAAACTCCGGGCCCTGCGGTCGGCTCGTCCATGTGCCAAGTGATCCGGGCTAGCGTTGCCAGGAAATCCTGCGGATTTGGCTGGACGATGTGCGATTCGGTATTGTAAGCCGAGGCCGCGATTCTTATGAAGTGACCTTCGTCATAACCTTCTTCGGCGTATACCGAGGAGAATGTCTTCAAGCGGGCGGAGGACATCGAGGTGGCCAAGGCCACCACACTGGTAGAATCGAGACCCCCGCTGAGGCAGGTACCGACCGGGACGTCGCTACGCAGTTGCAAGCGGACGGCATCGCGCAGGAGAAAGCGCAGGGTCTCCTCAGGATGAGAATAATCGTATCGTGAGTGCGCGCGCTCTTGATCGAAGTCCCAGTACCTCTGGAGGTGGCAAGTTCGCGGCGAGATCTTCAGGTAGTGGGCTGGTCGGATTTGGTGAATTGGTTCGAAAAGGGTCAGTTGATCGTGGTCGAGCAATCCACTTTGGAGAAAGTCACGCATATAAGCATAGTGAGGAGACCTCAAATCGGGACGGAGGAACAGGATAGCTTTTATCTCGGAGGCAAGGATAAAGGTTTCGCTATCTCGAAAACAGTAAAGAGGCTTGATACCCAGTCGGTCCCGGGCACAGAACAGGGTGCGACTATTTCCGTCCCAAAGGGCGAAGGCGAACATGCCGTTCAAGAGCTCCAGAATTCCTTCGCCATATTCCTCGTAGCCATGCAATAAGACCTCGGTATCGGATTGGGATCGAAAAGTGTGGCCTTTGCTGGCCAGAAGCTCGCGGAGTTCGAGATAGTTGTAGATCTCGCCATTGAGGACAACCCATAGTCTTCCGTCTTCGTTGGCCATGGGCTGGTGGCCGGAGGGGGTGAGATCCAGGATTGCCAAGCGGCGAAAACCCAGGACCAGATCGAAGCCTTGGGGTCGGAGATCCTCCAAGGGAGGCAGGTGGAGAGCTGGATCGGAATCCCTGCCGCCGGCGGGAATGGCCTGCCCCTTCGAACTGTGTACCAACAAGTAACCCTCGTCGTCGGGTCCCCGGTGCCGAACAAGAGAGGTGGCCCGACGGAAGGTCCGAAGGTCCGCTGGCTTTCCCTTTAGATTCCAGAGGCCGACGATGCCGCACATCAGAGGAGGTTTCCCTCAGCAACTATTCGGAAGTGCCGATCCTGGGCTGGTTGGTCATCTCTGGTCAAGACCCTTATGATGTCCAGGAATTTGGTCATTTCATGCTGAGCGTTGATTTCCCGGGCTGCCGCGAGGGAAGCCCTCTGCATGGCGGAGATGTCTTTCCAGGAAAGGCGGTTCAAGGTATGGGCCATGTCCCGGGGCCGAAATGAAGGGGCTACGCAACCCAGGCCTAACTTTCTCACCATAGCAGCCATCTCCGGAGAGGGGCCGATGCAAACTGCAAGGCCTGCTGCAATGAAGTCGAAGAACTTGTTGGGCAAAGCCATTTGATCGTTGTAAGCGTTGGAGGCCAAGAGATATATTCCCATATCGTAATCGGAGATCCGCTCGACGACTTGCTTTGGGAGAACCGGCTGGTGGAAGTGAACCCTTCCTGGAGTCCTTTCCCGGGCCAAACGCTGGAGATAGTCAAGATATTCAGTGTCTTCAGTTACCAGCAGAAAATGAAGGTGATAGCGGGAATCGCAGTAGCGGATTACTTCGATCATGTGCTCCAGGCGTCGAATGCGGAAGGCAGCCCCGTGGTGAACCAAATGGATCAACTCTGGATCAGTCCTCTCGCGATGCCGGGCGATAGGATCGGAGGCATTCATGATCACCACTGGATCGACTTTGAATTCGCGTTGGTACCTTCGAGCGATGATGGGGCCAACCGTGGTGAAGGCATCCACCTGGGGTAGGTACTTTCGCAGTAAGTGGAGGATGAGGGGTCGGGTGTTCATCCGCCACCACAGATTGTCATACTCCAAGGGGGCATACTCGTGGGCATCGAAGAGGACTCGAGCCGAATTGCGACTTGCCGCCTCGACGGCGATGGGGAGAGAGTTCCAATCGTTGGCTAAGTATACGCGGGGGTGAGTGGAGGTTGCCAATTCCAGGGCGTGAGCGAAGAGGGGTTGGTTCCAATACCAGCGCTCGAAGAGGTCAGGGATGAGCCTGCCCAGATACAGGTTGCGCATCATGGCCCTTTGGGCCAGTTCTCCCCAGCGTCCTTGTCCACAGAGTTGGAAAAGATAGCGGATCTTCTGCCCGGTGGACCTTTTAGGCTGTGAGAAAAGGATAGGCATCCATTGCACTTCTTTCCTCTCTTGCCAGTCTTCCGGCACAGGACCGAAACCGATCACGGCCAGGTCGAAGTGGGGGGAAAGGTACCTGACTTGGCGAAGTACCCGCGCATCGCGGTGGAGGGGAGAGAAGGAAATGATGCACACCTTTTCTCTCCCCTCCTTGCCTCTGCATACTCCGGAGTTCAGCACTGGCCTACTTCCAAAAGGTTGAGCGTCATTTCATCCCGATCTTTCCAATTCCCAGTCTTTCCAGGATGGTCCTCCAAGCCCCCCGGAATCCCTTTCGCAGCTCTATCTCTTTCTGCATCTGGGGGACATTTGGGAAGAGAGATCTCACGGCCTGGAAGAGGAACTGGGCCCCTTCCCGATCGCTCCAGAAGGCTCGAGATGCAGAAAGATGCTCGAGGTAGTGGGGGGAGAACCAGAGTGGAAGTTGAAATTTGTGGTTGGACAAGGAAATGGGGCGTGGGTAACGGTATCCAATCCCTCCGCATTTCCACTCCAACCAGAGATGGGATGGTGGAATCGGATGGGGTAGGTCCGGTGCCTCCACAATCATTTCCTCCTCCGTTGCAACTGGATTGGCGGGGAGAGAGGCTTCGCTACCATTCCTGGAGTACGAGATTCGGAGCGTTGGTTCTGTTTCGGAAGGACATGGCGATTTTCTCTCATAGAGGACCAAGCATTCGCTCCGATGGGGATGGAAAAGCGCTTCTTGCGGGGAAACATGCTGGGCCAGTATGTCTATCAAGGATTGAAACGTTTGTTCCGCTCCGAGGGAAGCCCTGGCTCCGCACCAGGGGCAAATGGCTGTCTCTGAGGAGATGGTTATGCCGAGAATGGCCCGTAGATACCGGCTGAAGATTTCATATGGTGTGAGATCCAGACCGGAGAAGACGAAGGTAGTAGGTTTCCAACCTTCCGGGAGTAGCCCCTTGAGCTCGGCGATGCCAAAGGAGCGATAGTGATGGTTGATGTGATAACGGCGGCTGCACACCCCGCATCGGGTCAGAAAGCCATCGAGGATTTCCATGAAGGGGACCGCAATCAGGATATATCGGCTGGCAGCCGCGTGCAGCTCAAGGAGAGACTCTCGGTAGTCCCTTTCTGGGATGTGTTCCATGACATCATTGGCCATCACCAAATCAAACGATCCTGGGGCGAAGGGAAGACGCGTGATGGATCCACAGGCACGGTTCGTTGCTATATATTTTAGTGCCTCCAGGCTGATGTTCAAACCGACCACATATAACCCGTTGGGTAGCGAATTGGTGATATAGTCATCGCCGCAGCCAACATCCAGAATGCTTCTTGCATCGGGGGGAGTAAATTCAAAAGATCGTTTCGGACCGACTGTTGGTAAGGAAGGGGTTCCCTGCCCCAGAGCAAGGGCTGGGAGTAATAAGCGTTGTCGTGGGGATGATAGTCAGCGATCAAAGGAACCATCGTTTTCCGGCTTGTCCTCCGACTCGTCCTCCAGGGCGATGGTTTGCCACTTCAGCCGGGGACGAATCAATCCGCCGTAACTGCCGGGATAATCACCTTTCAGGATCCCATCGTCCACTGCCTCGAAGGTTATCGCGCGCTCGACTTGAAAGCTCTCGCTCCAATAATCCGACGCTCCCAGGACGGATATGGAATATTGGCCGTTGTTTAGCAGGTTGCCATAGATGGAGCAAGAAGTGCGGTAGCGACCTGGCTTTAATGGCCTTCCGTAAAAATTCCTCTCCTTGTTGCTCAGAGACCCGAACACGCAGGTTCCGTGGGCGTCGAAAAGCACGAGTGAAAACTGGGCCTTGGCGCCATCTTTGATTACTTCGTATTCGATTTCTACTGTAGCCTCTTCGGAGATATTGATGCGACCGGTGGGGGTTCCATGGTTATCTTTCAGAGTCACGGAAAGGAGACGGAACCATTGGTTTCCCGGCCCCTCCCCTGGCGCCCAGGTCTTTTGCCCGCAGAACGAGTTTCCCCCTCCCAAATAGGAGTGGACCACGGACCAGGCGGGACCGTCGCGAATTATTCGGCCTCTTTCGATCCAGATAACTCGCCGGCAGAGGGCCATGACAGCCGGCATATTGTGACTTACCAGGAGAACCGTGCGCCCGCTCCTCGCTGCCTCGTTCATCTTGTTCAGGCATCTTTTCTGGAAGGCAGCGTCCCCCACCGCCAGGACTTCGTCCACGAAAAGGATATCCGGTTCCAGATGGGCCGCCACTGCGAAGGCCAGGCGCAGATACATCCCACTCGAGTAGTGTTTCACCGGCGTATCCAGGAATTGCTCGATCTTGGCGAAGGCCACTATCTCGTCAAATTTCCGCTCGATCTCCGGCCTTTGCATCCCGAGGATAGCTCCGTTCAGATAGATATTCTCGCGGCCAGTGAGCTCGAAATGGAAACCACTTCCTATCTCCAAGAGAGAGCTGGTTCGTCCTGCGATCTCCACGCGGCCTTCGGTGGGCTCGGTGATGCGGGAGAGAATCTTGAGGAGGGTGGTCTTGCCCGCACCGTTGGGGCCGATTATCCCAAGCACCTCACCTCGATGAACTTCGAAGCTCACTTCCCTCAACGCCCAAATCGAATCCTGGAATGAAGAAGGCCGACCCATCGGGTGCAGGCGGCGGAAAGGAAACCTGAGGGCATCAGCGATTTCTTCGCTCAGACGTCTATAGGGAGTCTTTCTTCCCGCGATACGGTAGCGCTTCCCCAGATTCTCCACCCTAATTACGGGAGTTTCCATGTTTCACCAGTAAGGATAGGCGAATGATCCCTCTCTGCTCGGCCAGCGATCGAACCTTCGATTTCCATTTTATCGAGGACCTGGTGGCCAAATGGGGTTCCCGCGGCTTCCGGTCCATGCTGGAGCAGGAGCGGTTCGGACCGTTCGCACCTGGTTCATTCAGGATTCCCTCCCCTTCTTCCTCTTGGGAAGGAAATGATGGGAAAGATAGTGCCAGCAAAAGCTCATCAAGGAGATCCGGGCACCGGGCAAGTCCTCCGGGTGGCAGACACAGCGGGTGTTCAACGCATAGATGTGCTGGATGATCTCCTTGGGCAGAGGCCTTCGGCGGCGAGGAATGGTGAAGGGAAGATGACGAAAGAGGAAGAGGAACCAGCTTCGCAGGTAATGCAAGAGCCATTTTTCCTTCAGGGACCGGAGAAAAGAAGAAATCGTGTCCCATGCTGAAAAGAGCGCTGCATCGAGGAAGGGATAGTAGGTCCATAGGACGATGAGTTCGTGTAAGAACTTGAGGGACTGAACCGGTCCAGAGGCGAATCTTTCCGGGCTGGTTTTATGCCTTACCGCAAGGGATGGAACATAGAGAATGCGACTGCCGCGAGCCAGGACGCGCATGCTCAGATCCCGCTCTTCTTTCTCTCGGAAAAAGAGGGGATCGAAGTATCCGATTTCCTCCAGTACTCTTCTGCGAATGAACTCCGCTCCCCCCCTAAAATTATAAGTATAACAGGGATTCGACCAATTATGATCGGGATTTTGAGTGCTCACCCCGTCCTCGATTCTTCCGTCGAAGTAATTGAACCTGGCGCCGAATAAGACCCCCAGGGCAGCATCCTTCTGAAAGTATTGATAGGCCGTGGCCAGGAGGTGGGGATCCGGCAAGACCACATCGTCATCCAGCAAGAAGACCAATTCTCCCTTGGCATTGGCCATGCCGAAATTGCGCCCGCTTACCCCCAGATTATAGGGCAATCGGATGTATCGAATCTGGGGATAGCGGCTTTGTATCAGCTCTCGGGTTCCGTCCGTAGAGGCATTATCCACGACGATAATCTCGTAGGAGGCTCCCTGCTGCACGAGGACGCTGTCGATGGCCTCCGCCAGGTCATCCTTGCGGTTCCAGGTAAGCATCACCACGCTGATCTCAGGCCGCTCTTCAGGCATCGGGTCGGACCTCAGCCGATCGCCTGGCCCAAAAGACTCGGAAGGCACGCCAGGATTCGCGAAGTGCCGAGACGAACCGGTCTCCACCCAAGGAAATGATGAGAAACAGCCAGGCCCGGGGAGAGGATCGGAGGCCGGATTGCCGGATATGACAGAGGGCATAACGCCACATGCCAGATACATTCCCAGCCAGATAGGAGACATATGCAGCTTGGAGATGCAAGGATGCTCGAGAGACCTTTGCTTTTTCCTGCAGTTGCCGCGGCAGCTGGCGGGAGAAGGTCTGATCGTAAATCGCATAGTTTTCTCTGATTCGTCGCTGAGCCATGGTGTGGGTCTTTGTTTCCCCATGTCTGCGGAAGGCTGCCAGGGTGCAAGAGAGATACTCGCTCTGGCCGCCAGCCAAGGCAAGGCGTAACCAGTATTCGAAATCCATGGAGAACTGGAAACCCTCATCCAGGTAGCCTATTTGATCCAGCACCGATCGACGCATGAGGAAGCCCTGCTGGGGAACTGGGCTTCGCCAGCTCAAGATCACATCTTCGAGGTCCAAAGGTCTGCCCCGAAACCGATCGAAGGGCACGGGATAGGGCCTTGACTCTGCATCGATGAGCAATGCGTCTCCGTACACCAGCTGCACTCTGTCCTCGCGCGCCAGCGCTGAAACCGTCCTCTCCAGAGAGGAAGGAAGCAGAAGGTCATCCGAATTCAGCCAGGTGACAAACTCGCCACTCGCTCTTTTCCAGCCCTTGTTGATGGCATCCGCCTGGCCTCGATCGGGCTCGCTCACCCAAAAGGAGAGCCAGGGCTCATATCTGCGAATGATATCGACGCTTCCATCGCTGCTCCCCCCGTCCAGGATGAGGTACTCCAGGTTGGGATAACCCTGGAGCAGCACGGAACGGATCGTCTCCTCGATGAAGCGCCCCTGGTTGTAGGAAGGAGTGACGACACTCACCCGGGGCCAGGGGCGCCCATCGGGCATCGATTCAGGCAGGGGAGGGCTTTCCTCGGTCCAGGGCCAACCGGTCCTTCCAGCTGGCGGCGGTGGCAGCTCCTTCAGGGTCGGACAGCCCACCTTGTTGCCCTCGAGACTTTGATTGTCCATGCGTCCAAAGCGGCGAATCCGATCGTCCCCCAAGGCGCGGTCGACATCATGGCGGAGAGCGGTTCTTTTTGGTTTGCCAGACTTCCGCCCCACCTCGGGGACCGAAGGGATTGGTTCGGTTGCAAGCCGCGGGCCATGAACCGCTCATCCCCTCGGGGCAGGAGCGGAAGATCTACCCCCGCTCACCGAGACCAGGACCTGGTACACTCGCTCGGCGTAAGCCTCGATGGTATATTTCTCCCGGGCCAGTCTCCAGCCATTGATCCCCAACTGGCGAGCCCAGGACGGATCTTCAACCAATCGCCTCATGCACTCGGCCAATGCCTCGGCCCCTCCCCGATATAGCAAGCCCGTGTGTTCGTGCTGGACGATCTCGGAAGTTCCCGCCTGATCGTAGCCGATCACGGGACGGCAAGCCGCCATCGCCTCCACCGTGACCCTGCCCATCGCTTCGTATCGGGAGCACATGAGCACTGCATCCGATGCCAGGTAGGCCCGGAAGGGATCCTCGATATATCCCCAGAATTCTACCTTGCTGGTTATCCCCAACTCTTCGGTCAAGTTCCTGAGCGAGCGATCGTCGCCGTCTCCCACGATCAGAAGGCGGACTTCAGGGTTCTCTTTGGCTAACAAGCTGAGGGCCCGGATCGCCACCTCCTGACTCTTTGCCGGATGGATCAGACCTGGTATTACGAAGGTGAAGGGCCTGTCCGAATTTTCCGCGATGAGGAAGTTCGCCCTGCGGTACAGATCTTCGAATTCGCTCGAGAAGGCAACTCCATTGTAGATTACATAAGCACGGCTACTCTCCGCACCTCCCAGGTGGTACGACCTGACGGCCTGGGAAATGGAAATCGTCGCCTCGGCCCTGCGCAAAAAGCGCCTGAAGACCCGGCGGCCCCAGTCATAGCGGAGGCCATAGTCGAGGTCTACGAACTCGCGCAGATGCCAGACATGAGGAAGCCCAAGGATGGAGGCGGCCATGGCTCCCAGGGGGATTACCGAACTATTGGAGTAGACCACATCCACATCCCAAGCTCGCAATTGGTGCACCAAGGCGGGCAAGGACCTGAGATTTCGAAGGAGACGAGCACAGGCTCCCCGGCGCCAGTGCAACCGGGCCATGATCGACCTGGGGGGAGGGATCTTTCCCCTTTGGTGTCTGTCCTCGATACGGGCGGCCCACCATGCCATGGGGATCGTCACCACGGAGAGTCCTCTTTGCCGTAAGCAATCGGTGATCGCTCCTTCCCCCGGAGCGACTACGAAGCAATCCACCCCGTATCTTCTCACTCCATCGATCAGGTTCAGGAGGGAGCGATTAGCCCCGTAAAGGCCGACATAGTGAGCGAGGAAGGCAACGCGCATGGGTAGGTCATCCCGCCCCTGCGGGTCGATTGAGGATGTCAATGACCAGAGACCACATCCTCTGGTAGGGCTCGCGCATCCTTTGCAAGTAGTGGCCGATTCGGTCCCTGCAGGAGGAATTGATCTCCGGATCGGCGAGCTTTCGGATACGGTCTAGGACGGATTCTTCTTGGTCCTGGGGGGAGATTATGTATTCCTGGCAACCGAAATCTCGGAAGAGTGCCTCGTATTTATGGGCCCAGCCCAGGCAAACGGCAGGGACCCTTCGGGAGAAGGCCGCTACCAGGCTATGATACCGTGAGCCTACAACCATGGTACTTCCGGATATCACTTGTTTGAGCTTGAAGGGGTCGACTTCCTGAATTAGCGCAACCGCGGAGGAAGACGATCGTTCGCACAGGTAATGCCCCAGTGCCAGGTCTCCGGGTGAGGCGTCATGTATAGCTACTTTTACCTGGAGGCCGGAGCGCAACAGCTCCTTGGTGATGAGAAGCAAAAGCTGGCGATATTTGTCTCCCCATCTTTCCCTCCCCTGGTCGAGTAGCCTGCTGTTGGGAACCACGCAGGCGTAGGCATTCTCCCTGGGGGAGGCTACGCCCGAGTCAGTCTCGGGCGGATAGAATAGGGTTATGTCCGGGGCAATCCGGACCTTGCTCGGATCGGGCGAGAGCTCGTTAACGTATCCATATGACTCCTCGTCCCGGGCAAACACCAGAGTGGAATTTGCGAGGACTTTTCTGAAAGCGAGCCTGATTTCCTGGCTGCGAAACGGACCCAAGGCTTGGGGCAGCAAGATGACCGGACATCCCCTTCTTCGGTAGTAGCTGGTAAGCATAGCCAAATGTTGGGTAGGACGGGCTCCCCATTCCTCGGTATAGGCAAATCCCGCGATGTCGACCAAAGCGTCTATGCGCGAAAGGCTGACGCACCCAAGGCGGCAAAGATCTGTCCCCAATAATTTCCCCACGATCCTTTCTCCCTGGAATAAAGCAAAAAGTTTCTGCGCTTGAAAGCGGTAATAAAAACCTTTCGATCCCACATGAGATCGGAGGGGAACGATCTGATTTAGCCCCAGTTCGCAACGCCAGAGGTAGGGACCGTATCCGGGATCGATGGCCGCTTGGAACGAGGAAAGGCGCCGGCGTAATTCACTTAGCGTAGCCCGCAGCATGAGCTCGGCTCCTTTGTTCTGAAACCCCGCACCGTGTAACTCGATGATCATGGTGTCGATGAATCCATGTCCGGCGGAAGCTCTCGGGTATTGGTGCCACTGGCCTTCCGGACAATTCATTTAGTGAGTAGTTCGGCCAACAACAAGCTCTCTTAGTAGATGAAAGGACCTTCTCAGGAGGGATTCTAACCGTTTGTGGAGAGGGAAGGCGGAGCGATACAGCCTCTTGTATTCGAAAATGAATCCCTCCATTCTGCTCTGGAATACCTGGAAATCCCCCTCTTTCCTGGCCTGTGCGAAAGCGGTGTGGCTTTCTTCAGCCATTTTCATCCTGAGCTCGTAGATGTATCGCCGTTGCTGACCGATATGGTTAAAACGGGGCTTTACTCTTTTGGGAGGATGCCATATTCCTGCCTTCTCCGCGAGGTAAAGGCGATAGGATAAACCTTCACGACGATGCCGAATGGCTGCCTGTTGTGATTTTACCGCCCATCGGGGATCGAGTCGGTCAAGGTGCAAGTTACCTTTGGCCATCTCCCGTTTCAATAATCCGTCTATCTCCGGACAGCGTACGATGAGGATATTGGTTCCCTTGCCATCCTGGAGGTATTGAGGAAGCCAGGCGTCACCCAATGCTAAATCCGCCGTTTCTGCAAACACGTCATCACAGTAATCACAGGCCTTATATTTCAGGAAGCCGTAATTGTAGTCAGCCCCGAATAGTTCCCGGCCGACCTTGGTTGCTTTGACTTTCTTGTCATCTCTAAAGCCAATAATCTCTATTCCTTTCTCGCTCGCCTTCCGACCGGGTAGTTTCAGGCGAAAATCGATGCCCATGAGCTGTCCCGGGAGGATGCCCAATTGCCAGGCCAACATTTCAGCGTAGCGCGAACTCTTCAAGTGTCCACAGACCAATCCTATGCAAAATCTAACTCGTTCCGCGAAAACTGGATATCGGCTCGAGAGCAGCCGGATGGCCTTGATGAAACAGGGAAGGCCGACCACGGCGTAGACACCCGGCTTGTCTTCGATCATTCGCAAGACGCGAGACATTTCCACGGGGTAGTAGGCGGACCTGGCTCCCTTCTTGACGTCATCCATGGAGGCAGTTATCTGGTATTGAAAAAGCAACCCCTCCGCTTCCGAGGGTAAGCTTGGGACGACTTGGACGACTGCATCGATCATTCCTTTTCCCAAGAGGTTACACAGAACCCACCTCGCAACCCCCCCCGAGCTTCCCCTTTCGCGAAAGTCACCTTCGATTACGAATCCGGCGTAGACCGAGCGATAGTAGCCTAACTTTCGATCGAACATTCCCAGTCCCTGGTATAGCTGCCTTCCGATTTGGTGTTCGTCTAGACACCGGTCAGAAAATGGACATAAGGCTGCCAAATCCGCTTCCAATGCTTCCGGAACAGGGGCCTTCGACCATTCTGGTTTGAAAAGGCCGAGTTCATCCAGCTCCATGCGAAGAAATGATCCTCCCACGGCCGCGCAGGCTCCACATCCCACGCAATAACCGCCGTCGACCACTTTGTCTAGGAGTGAATTCGCCTGTAGCCGAATCCGATCCATTGGAAAGGGAGTTACCTCCTGAATGGTCGTGAGGACAAGTTTGTTGACACTCCGCAGTACTTCAGGACCAGGGGAGAAAGGCATCCCCCTTTCCAAGCCACGGATTCACCGACCCGGGGGAGAATATAACGAAGGATCTCCACCGGCCCTTCGTATGGCCTGATGGCGGGGATGGTTCCCTCTTCTTCGAGCAAATTGTTTTGGACATGGATAAGAATCTTTTCGGCCATTGCTCGGTCATCCAGGTCGATCACTTTTAGCTCGGAAAGCAAGGGAAGGCTAGCTAGGATCAGAAAGTAGGAGGTGGTTTCACGGAAATTGCAGTATCTGGGGCCTAGGGGGACTGGCTCGCTGATGAAGTCCAAGCCCAAGCTGTCCTCCGATGTCTGTCGTATGTGAGCAGATATCCAGTTCCAGCCGCGCTTCAGAGTTTTCCGGAAAAAGTCTCCGCTGCCACGCAGCAACAAGGCCTTCGCGAGGTAATAGAGGACCAGGCAGTGGTGGACTATATCTCCAAAAAAGATCGAGCGGTCCCCATCTCGGTGAAGGATCCTTCCCAAGAAGGGGAGCTCTCTCAGTAAACGCCTTGCCACTAATGGCGATCGAAAATAGATTTGCTGGGCACTACCAGGGAAAACGTAGGGCCAAAAACCATCGGGCCTTTGCCCCCTTCGAAGGGCCCTATAAACCTCCTGTCTCCCCCCAATTACGGGATCGGATGAACCCTCTGGTTGCTGGGCCATATACTCCAGGAGATATAGGGCAATGGCAGTGGTGTTCTGCACCGCGGGGGGTCGAGTCCCAGGACGAATGGAATCGTGGGCAAAAAGCCCCGGTGCTACCTGGCAACCCCTCAGGTAGGAACCAAGATCATGCCAGTCGCCCGGCCTGTTGATTCTCAGATCGAGCAGCTTCTGTGCCTCCCAGACTGCATCCAGCAACATTCCCGTGGTGGCAAGGCTTCCCTTTTTGATGTGCCATCCGTATCGGTTCCAAACTGGCTCGTCAACTCCCCTATATATGGGGATGCGATCCAAAGAGCGGAGGGCAGCGCTCGCCCTGGTTTTCCATCTTTCATCCCCTGTTCGCCGGAACTCAGTAGCGAAGACCTGAGCTGCAAATGCAGTGTCGCGGCTGAATGGCGACCCATAGATGGGATTGATTACCCCCCCCGGGGACTCCTCGCAGGCGAGATCCTGGAGGTGGGCAAGCTCATCCCGGATGCGGGTCCAGATAGTGAGCAGAGGACCTTCACGGTTCTTCATCTATCTAACTAATGTTTGGAGACGGACCGAATCCTTCCAGTCGATAATAAGCTTGGTCTGGTCTCAGCACTCGTGAGGTCTGCGTGGGATTGGGAAAATGACTTGTCCATGTCCGAGGAGGGCTTTCATTGGTATCCAACCAGTTGGGTCGCTTCTCGGGTCAGCTGGTCGAATCGAACTTGGAGCCGTCGGCTGAATAATTTCTTCCAGCCTCCAATCTTGCCCTCCCGATATTTCCGCTCCTGTTCTCGAATCCCGGGATTTCGAGCCTTCTCCAGGCCTCTCAAGTGCGATAGTTGGCAGAACTGGACCGCCTCTGCCGCATACCGGGCGTGGAATTGGAATCCAAACTCGTTAGCGATGCGCTGTATCTGGGACTCGGGTTGTTTGAGCAGGTCTTCATAGCGAATCAACAGTGGATGCAGGTCCCACCACTTAGTGACCATTTCCCTCCATTCCTTGGCCACCCTTAGCGCAAGCCTCTCGAAGTGAAGTAAAAGGTGGTAACGGTGATATATGGGAGGGGGTAAGTACCTCGACCAGTGTCCTTTCCGGAAGGCCTGCCGGAAGTAGCGGTAGTAAAAGAAGGAAACTGCCACATCCTTTGGTTCGCGCGTGATCAAGACCAGAGGGTCGGAGCTCTGGTAGGCGACATAGTCCAGTACCCCTCCATGCTTAACGGGCAGGGTGGTGGGCAGTTCATGGCTTTTTAAAACCGCCCTGACTTCCTTTTTCTGGTCCAACCTGGAGAAGGTTCCTGAAAAGGCTTCCGGTGCCAGGGTAAGACTTTCAGGATCTCTCTTTCCGGCCAGCACCTCCGATAGGTCGTACAGGTCGTAGTAGGGGGCATTGAAGTGATAAGAGACCAGGTAGCCCAGATAGGTATTGCCCGACCTGGGATAGCCTACGATCAGGACATTCTTCAATTCTCGGCTTCCTCCCAGCCGCCCAATCCGCTCATGTCAGTCCTCCCCTTCTGCCTCGATTCTCTGGTCCGCTTCCCATGTCAGGAGGGGGGCGAGAACTCCGGGCCAGCTTTCCGGAAAGTAGGAGCCATGGGTACCACTATCCTCCACGGCGAAAGAGATCAACTCCTGTCCAGGCATCAGCTTCTTCACTCCAGGAATGCCTGCGCTGAGCCGAACGACGTACCTTCCCCGGTTCAGCAGCTTCTCGGGAATGACGCAACAGGTCCTGTAGCATCCGGGATAGAGAACTCCTTCGTCTCTCAAGTTCTGATTGGTGGAGGCGAAAGCCAGGATGCCTTCCTGGTTCAGCAGTCCCAGCACGAACCTCATGCCTCGTACCGGCTTCAGGATGCGGTAGGTGATTTCGACCCGAATCGGCTGGTCCAACCCGAAAATCCCTTGTGTTGTTCCCAAAGGACCCACCAGGCGGATGCTGCGCAGCCTCATGGAATCGTCCCCTGGGGCCTGCTCCCCCTTCGGCCACTCGATCTCACCTTCCGCCGTTTCGCTGGAACAAGAGGAAAGGTAGTGGGCGATGACCTGTTCCGGCCTCCCCTCCATTATCATCTCTCCATCGGCCAAAAGGATGGAGCGCTGGCAAAGAAAACGTACCATCCCCATATTGTGGCTGACCACCAAGACCGTCCGTCCTGCTTTGGCCACATCCCCCATCTTTCCCAAGCACTTCTTCTGGAAGGCGGCATCCCCCACCGCCAGGACCTCGTCCACCAGCAAGATCTCCGGTTCCAGATGGGCCGCCACGGCGAAGGCCAGACGGACATACATGCCACTGGAATAGTGCTTTACCGGCGTATCGATGAACTTTTCCACCTCGGCGAAGGTCACGATCTCGTCGAACTTGCGGTCGATCTCGGCCTTCTTCATTCCCAGGATAGCCCCGTTGAGGTAGATGTTCTCCCTGCCCGTCAACTCCGGGTGGAAGCCGGTGCCCACTTCCAGGAGGGAGCCCACGCGGCCGCAGATCTTCACCTCGCCCTCGGTGGGCTCGGTGATACGGGAAAGGATTTTGAGCAGGGTAGTTTTTCCTGCCCCGTTGCGGCCGATGATGCCCACCACCTCCCCTTGCTTGATCTCGAACGAGACGCCCCTGAGGGCCCATATGTAAGCTTTTTCGTCGGCTGGCTGGCCTGGAGCAGAGCGAGGGGTGGAGATCAACCGCCGAAAAGGAAAATAGATGGCCTCGGTCAGGGTATCGCGGAGGGCCCTATATCGAAACCGCCCTCCGATTCGATAGCGTTTGCCTAGGTTCTCCACCCGTACCGCGAGGTCCCTCATGATTCACACCACATCGGCAAAGGTCCTCTCCATGCGGCGGAAGTAGATCAAGCCCCCCGCGAGGAGAAGCAAGACCGCCACCGCGGAGACGATTACCAGGGGGCCTACCCCTCCCTTGCCCAATAACGCCCAGCGGAAGCCTTCCACCACCCCCGCCATGGGGTTCAGGCCGTACCACGCCCGCCACCGCTCCGGAACCAGGCTGCTGGAGTAAGCGATAGGAGTGGCGAAAAGCCAGAACTGGGTGAGGAAGGGAATGGTGTAGCGGACATCTCGATACTGCACATTGAGGGCCGACAACCAGAGACCCACCGCTAAGGCAGTGGCGATCGCCAGCAGCAAGAAGAAGGGGAGGGACAGAATCGCCATGCTGGGTACGATCCCGTAATGAAGCAGGAGGACCAAGAGGACCAGGAAGGCGATGCCGAAATCTACCAGGCCGGCCAATACTGCCGATATGGGAATGACCAACCTCGGAAAATAGACCTTGGTGAGCAACTGCTGGTTGGCGACTAAACTGTTGCCGGATTCGGTCAGGGCATGGGCGAACAGCTGCCAGGGCAACAGTGCGGTATAGGCGAAGACGGGATAGGGGATTCCATCGGAGGGGATCTTTGCCAGGCGGCCGAAGAAAATGGTGAAGATTACCATGGCCATGAAGGGCTGCAGGATGGCCCAGGCAGCCCCTAAGATGGTTTGTTTGTAGCGGACCTTCACATCCCGCCAGATCAAAAAGTAAAGCAGTTCCCGATACTTCCACAGATCTCGCAATTCCAGGGAGACCCAGCCCCGGGAGGGCCGAATGATGATAAGGGGCGCCGCGCTGCTGGGAGTAGATGGCCGGGAGGTCGTCTCTTGGCTCATAGCGATTCCACCTTGAGGTCGAGTTGGGAAAAATGGTTTTTGAGATGCTTTTCGATCCTCTCCTTGGCCTGGACCGAGGTTATGAGGACGCCGTCGGGTTGGTATTGGATGAGCTGGTCGGGAGCCTGGATCTCGATCCCGAAGAACCGCACCTTTTGCTTGGCGGGGTCGTCGTCCACGATCCCCACCAACTCCAGATTCACCCCCTGAAGGGTGATATAGGCTATCTCCATCTCCTCGCTTACCCCGTAAAAGACGATCCGCTTTATTCCCGCCTTCTCCCAGGCGAGGAGCTTGCGGGCGATATTCCTCTTGGCCGCTGCGTATTGGCGGACGGTATTCGAGAGGAGGCGGTAGGTGAGCTTGGATTTCTCGGCGAATCCGTGGGGGGTGAGGTAGTAACCGATCCGCCGGGGAGGGATCTTCTTGATCTTGATCCATCCTTTTCGAGCCATGTTCTTGAGGCAGGCGTTGGTCACACCCAGGGCGATGCCGAGCCGGTGGGATAGCTCGCGCTGGGTGAGGTGGGGATTCTGTTCCAGCGCTTCCAGAAACTGGAGATCGCGCAAAGGTGGGGCGGGCTTGTAGAATTCGGGGGGCGATTTATCCATTTCCCCTTGTTTGTCCGTCAACGGTAGGGAGGGAAGAAGGAAAAGATAAAGATGAAGATAGATAAGGAAGTCGCAACCCCATTGTTCGACTATTGAACAATAGTCCAAGCTATGCCCGTTGTCAAGAGGATTTCGGGCCAGGGATAAGGGGGGAGAGGGGCGAGAGGAGCCGCGAAGGCGGAGTGAATCGGCCCAGGATCTTCACGATCCTGGCGCAGGCCCGTCCCCTCCCGAACAGGGGTGGCCGCGGTCCGGAGGGTCGGAAATCGCGAACCGCTGCCCTGATAGCCTCGGGATCGGTGCCCACCAGGATATTCCAGCCGGCCTCCACCGTCTCCACCCATTCCGTCTCTCGGCGGAGGGTGAGACAAGGGGTCCCTAGGACATAGGCCTCCTTCTGCATCCCTCCCGAGTCGGTCAGGATCAGGCGCGCGTTCTTCTCCAATATCAGGTGGTCCAAATAGGGCAGGGGACGGAGGAGGTACAGCCCAGGTCGCGGCTTCCATGCTAGAGCACGGAGGGCCCGACGAGTGCGCGGATGAACCGGAAAGACGACCGGTTCCTCCAAGGAATTCAAAGCCTCCATGAGGGAGGCTAGATTCCGGAGGTCATCGGTATTGCCCGCCCGGTGGATGGTGGCGAGGAGATAGGAGCGGGGCCTCAGTCCCAACCGCTTCAGGGCCGAGGGCCTCCTACTGGTGAGGCGCAGCCCCTCCCGGAGGGCATCCACCATCACATCCCCCACCAGGTGGACCCCCTGCTCGATGCCTTCCGCCTTCAGGTTGCGGACGGCGGTGGGAGTGGGGCAGAAGAGGAGCGAGGAAAGGCGATCGGTAAGGACCCGGTTGATCTCCTCGGGCATGGTGGAATCGAAGCTGCGGAGCCCGGCCTCCACATGGGCCACCGGGATCTGCAGCTTGGCCGCCGCCAGGGCCCCCGCCAGGGTGGAATTGGTGTCCCCGTAGACCAGGACCAGATCGGGCTTTTCCTCCAGGATCACCCGTTCGATCCCGACGAGCATGCGCGCGGTCTGCCGTCCGTGGCTGCCCGAGCCCACCCCCAGGTTGTAATCCGGCTGAGGTAGCCCCAGTTCCTCGAAGAAAACCCGAGAAAGAAGATAGTCGTAGTGCTGGCCGGTATGGAGGAGGATCTCCTGATGGGCGGAACGGATGGTCCGGGAGAGGGGGGCCGCCTTGATGAACTGAGGACGAGCCCCCACCACCGATAGGATGCGCATCCTAAGTCTGATAGAATTCCCGGATGGTCCGGGCGACGAAGCCGACCTGTTCCGGACTGAGCTCGGGGTAGATGGGGAGAGAAAGGACCTCTCGGGCGGCCTTCTCGCTTTGGGGAAGGTCCCCCTCCCGGTATCCCAGATGGGTATAGGCCTTTTGAAGATGGAGGGGAAGGGGATAGTAAATCATGGTGGCGATCCCTTTCTTTTGGAGATGCTCCTTCAGGTCGTCGCGCCGGGGCACGCGCAGGGTGAACTGGTGGTAAATGTGCCTTCCCGCCGGATCGTCCTCGGGGGTTTGGATCGGTCCCCAATCCAGCGACTGACGATAGAGCTGGGCGATCCGCCGCCGCCCTTCGATCCAGGAATCTAGATATCTCAGCTTCACCCGCAGGATGCTGGCCTGGATCTCATCCAACCGGCTGTTGAAGCCCAGCTCCTCGTGGAGGTAACGGATTCGGCTTCCGTGCTGTCTCAGCCGCCGCACTCTTTCCGCCAGCGCGGGATCGTCAGTGGTTATCATCCCGCCGTCCCCATAGGCCCCCAGGTTCTTGGTGGGAAAGAAACTGAAACATCCCATCTGGCCGAAGGAGCCTACCCGCCGGCCCGAGTGCTCGCTGCCGATGGCTTGGGCGCAGTCTTCGATCAATTTCAGGTCCCAGGCGGAGGCCAGCTCTCCCAGGGCCGTCATGTCCGCTGCCCGGCCGTAGAGGTGAACCGGTAGAAGGGCCTTGATCCTGGCTTCGGAGCCCCGGACCGAAGCCCTGGCCCTTCCCCTCAAGAGATCCTCCACCCGGTTGGGATCGAGGTTGAAGCTGCGGGGATCGATATCGGCGAAGAGGGGGACGGCCCCTACATAGGAAATGGCCTCAGCGGTGGCGATGAAGGTGAAGGGGGAAGTAATCACCCCATCTCCTGGGCCGACGCCGCAGGCCCGGAGGGCGAGATGGAGGGCATCGGTACCCGAGGCCACCCCTACCGCAAAGGAGCACCCGCAGTATGCGGCTACCTCTCTTTCGAGTGCCTCTACCTGCGGCCCGAGGATGAATTGGCCGCTCTCCAGAACCTCTCGGAGGGCTCCCTCGATCTCCTCTTGGATGCTACGATATTGGGCCCTCAGATCCAGCATGGGCACCTTCATTTGCATCTGTCTTCGCTTTCTATCTCCCTTCCGGGATTCCAGTGCTCTTCTCGAGCTAAGAGGGGTCCTTCCTATCCTTTTCTTGCAGGCGTTGCCAGACCTCGGGGAGGCAGTTTTGAAGGAGCTGCTCCGGTTTGGTGGGCCGTAGATACCGCGCCGGCACCCCCACCCAGGTCTCGTAAGCCGGCACCTCTCGGGTGACCACCGAGCCCGCCCCCACTACTGCCTCTTCGCCGATGCTGAGGCCGGGAAGGATCACTGCATTGGCGCCGATGCGGGCCCCGCGCTTGATATGGGGCCCTTTCATGTGTTTGAACCTTTCCTCGGTCCTTCCCAAATAGTTGTCGTTGGCCATGCACACCATGGGGGCGATGAAGCAGCGCTCCTCGATGACGGTAGAAGCAGTGATGTAGGCTTCGGTTTCGATCTTGGTGTACTCCCCCACCCGGCAGCGGTTCTCGATGGTTACCCCCCGTCCCACGATCACTCCCTCTTCCAGGATCACCTCCTCCCGGATGGAGGCCAAATCGGCTACGAAGACCTTGTCCGCCAACCTGGCCCCTACATAAATTACCGCCTGGGCCCCCACGAAGACATCGTCTCCGATCTCGAGGGGTGGGTATTGGGGGCGAAGGGTGAGGATGCTGATGGCTGCGGTGCGGGGATATTTGCCCAACACTGCGTGGTCGTCGATCCGCACCCGGGAGCCGATCCGGGTGCGGGGATGAATGATCACCCCGTTGCCAATCTGGCAGTTCTCTCCCACCACCACCTCCTCCATGACCACCGCGAAGTGGCCGATCCTGGTCCCCTCGCCGATTTGGGCCGAGGGATGTAGGTAGTGATCCATCTTTCCTGGTCCTCCTTTCCTGGCCTCCCTCCTTGGTCGCTCAGGCGAGCGGTACCGGCCTTCCCTTCTCCTTGAGGGAGCGGGTGGCCGCCGCGATCACCTTGACCACGGCCAGACCGTTCTCGCCGTCGCTGAGGGGCCGCTGGCCTTGGGTGATGCAATCCAGGAAGTGCTGGCATTCTATCTGCAGCGGCTCCTGCATCTCCACCCGCGGAATATGGATATCTCCGAAGCGGAGGGTGAGAAATTCCCCGAAACTGGAGAAGTCAGGACGCTGGTCCACCCCCTTGTCGTAGATCCGGATCTTCTCTGAGGATTCCATGTCGTCGAAGACGGCCATCTTCCGGGATCCCACTACGGTGAATTTACGGATCTTGTGGGGATCGAGCCAGCTCACATGACAGTGGGCCAGGATGCCTTCCGGGAATCTCAGGGTGAGGAAGACCACATCCTCGACTCCCCGCTGCAGATAATCGTGTCCCACCGCGCTTACCTCCTGGGGGGAGGTGCCGAGGAGAAAGAGGATCACCGACACATCGTGGGGGGCGAAGCTGAGGAGGGCGTTCTCTTCCCTTCTCACCTGTCCCAGGTTGACCCGCGTGGAATAGATGTAGTAGACGGTCCCCAGCTCTCCCCGATCCAGGTAAGCCTTCAACATCTTCACCGCGGGATGGTAGAGGAGCAGGTGACCCACCATCAGCACTCGTCCCTTGGCCTGGGCCAGCTCGAGCAGCTCCTGCGCCTCTTCTGGTTCGGCGGCCAGGGGTTTTTCCACCAGGACATGCTTGTTCGCCTCCAGGGCCGCCTTGGCCATGGAATAGTGCTGGGTGGCGGGGGTGGCTATGGCGATGGCCTCGGTGGCCCGATCTTCCAAAAGGTCCTGGTATCGGGAGGTCAAGGAGAGGCGGGGGGCATGGGAGGCAAACCTTTCCAACCTCTTCTCGTCCCGGTCGCAGGCCCACCTCACCTCGCACCCCTGGAGGGAGTTGAAGGCCCGCAGGATGTTCGGCCCCCAGTATCCCAGTCCCACTACTCCTAAGTGGACCATGGGTCCTTTCCTCCTCTCTCTCTTCTCGTTCGGAAATAGGTGCAGATGGCCTTGGCCAGGGCCGGAATGGTGTATTCTTGTGGTTGGATGTGCACCTGCAGGCCGGCTTCGCGGGCGCTGGCGGCGGTTACGGGTCCGATGCAGGCCACCGCTACCTGGGAGCCCAGAAGCTCCAATCCCTCCTGGCCCATTCCAGCCGCGAAGTTGGCCACAGTGGAGGAGCTAGTGAAGGTCAAAGCGTCGATCTCCCTTCGCCTCAGCCGCTCCTTGATCTGCTCGAAATCCGCTACCGGCTGCAGGGTCTGGTAGGCCTCTACCACCGTTACCTCGGCCCCCTTCTCCTCCAGCCCTTGGGGGAGCAGATCCCGGGCCTTTTGGGTGCGGGGGAGGAGGACCCTTTTGCCCCTTAGATCCTTCCCTTTCATGGCCTCCAAGATCGCCTCAGCACGGTATTCGGTGGGAATCAGGTCTGGTTCCAGGCCGCGATCCCGCAGTCGGGAAGCGGTGGCTGGCCCGATGGCCGCTAGGGTCACTCCCTTCAGGGCGCGGGCGTCTTTTCCCGCTTTCTTTAGCCTCTCCCAGAAGCCATCCACCCCATGAGCACTGGTGAAGATGATCCAATGGAAGCTCTCTACCTGGGCAATGGCCCCATCTAGCGCTGCCCAACTGAGGGGCGGCCCGATCTCGATCACCGGCAGCGATATGGCCTCCGCCCCTTCGAACTCCAGCAGCGCGGCCAGCGCACTGGCCTGCTCCCGGGAACGGGTGATCAGGATACGACGCCCAAAAAGGGGCTTGGTCTCGAACCAGTTGAGGGCGGAACGGAGGTTCACGACCTTGCCCACTACGATCACCACCGGAGGACTCAATCCCGCCTCCTCCGCCTTTTGCAAAATATCCGCTAGCTTTCCCACCACCGTTCGCTGACAGGATAGGGTGCCCCACTGAATGAGCGCCACCGGCGTCTCTCGATCCCTCCCCGCCTCCAGGAGCCGGGCCACGATGGTCGACAGTTGACCGTAGCCCATGAGCACAACTATGGTCCCCAGACCCGTGGCCAACTTGTCCCAGGCTACCTTGGTCTCCACCTCCTCGGCTGCTGTGAGCCGGTGGACCTCTTCCTGCCCGGTTATGAATCCCGCGGTGGAGGCGTAGCGACGGTGGGTCAACGGGATGCCAGCATAAGTGGGCACGGCTATGGCCGAAGTGACCCCGGGGATGACCTCGAAGGGGATGCCGGCGGAGGCCAGCTCTTCCGCCTCCTCTCCTCCCCGGCCGAAGACGAAGGGATCGCCTCCCTTGAGGCGGACCACCCGCTTGCCTTGCCGGGCCCGGTCCTGGAGAAGGGCTATTATCTCCTCCTGTTCCAGGGCATGTTCCCTTCCCCTCTTGCCGGCGTAGATCAATTCCGCGCTGGGGGGGACATGGGCAAGCAGCCTCTGGTTTACCAGGTGGTCATAGATCACCACCTCGGCCTGCTCCAGGCGCTCTCGGGCCTTCAAGGTGAGGAGGCCGGGATCGCCCGGGCCCGCCCCCACCAGGGAAACGAAGCCGAGGGTACCGGACCTATCCTCCAATGCCCGGTCACTATCCGGCCGCTTGCTTAGATCCTCTCCCTGACCCTGAATGTCCTTCATCTCTATCGGTTGAAAATGGGCCGGGCTCTTGCCCAAAGGCGTCGGGCCAGCTCCCTTCCCAGCTCCTCTGCTTCCTCTGCGGGGCCGCTCAGCTCGTCCCGGAACAGATTCTCCCCCTCCGAATCCGCGACCATCCCGCGCAGACGCAGCCATTTGCCCTCAACCTCCGCCAGGGCTGCGATGGGAATCTGGCATCCACCGCCCAGATGTCGGAGGAAGGCCCGCTCGGCCCGGGCGGCCAGTACACTATCCGGGTGTTGAAGGGGTACCAGGGCAGCGATCAGGGGGCGATCAGCCTTTCTCGCCTCGATTCCCAGCGATCCCTGCCCGGCGGCGGGGAGACAGATGTCGGGGGAGAGGTACTGGGTGATCAGATCCGTCCTCCCCATCCGTTGCAAACCGGCAGCGGCCAGGATGATAGCATCCAGATCCATGATGGTCAATTTGCGGATGCGGGTTTCCAGATTTCCCCGCAAGGGAAGGATGCAGAGATCGGGGCGAAAGTGACGAAGCTGGGCTTGCCTCCGGGGGCTGGAGGTTCCGATTCGGGCGCCTCTGGGGAGCCTCTCCAGGGGATGTCCTCGTCGGGAAATGAGGCAGTCCCGAGGGTCTTCGCGGGCGGTAATGGCGGCTAGACAGAGGCCGTCCGGAAGCTCGGTGGGAAGATCTTTCAGGCTGTGGACGGCCAGATCTATGGTCCCGGCGCCGAGGGCCTCTTCTATCTCCTTGACAAAGAGTCCTTTGCGGTCTAGTTGCGCCAAGGAAGCCTCGGTCAGGCTATCTCCCCGGGTGCGGATAGCGATCAGGAATATCTGCCATCGGGGATGGATCCTGTGCAAGGCCTCTGCTACCTCTTGCGACTGGCGGAGGGCGAGCGCGCTCCCCCTGGTCCCCAGCCGAATGATCGGTCTCGCCTGGGAGGAGCCATTGGCCTCCGGCTTCATGGCGGGATCAGCCTCTTTTCGGGCCATGGCCCCTCCCGGAAAGAAGAGCGAGGGAAGAACTGGGTTTGCGCACTGGGAAGGAGAGGAAGTGGCCGCGGCCAGCGGCCAGGGAGCGAACCATAGCGGGCAACGAGGTGGGGCCGAAGCAAAGGCCCCGAGGCAAAAGGGGACTCATGGGGCCATCAGGTAGGCCCATACTTTGTCCGGTAGGGAACGGGGGTCCGTTTCCCTGACCAGATCCAGCAACTCGGGATCGGCTACCTTCTCTAAGATGGAGCGCCTCCGGGCCGGATCCTTCACCTCTTCCACGATCCGCGGGCGGAGGCTGCTCAATACCTTGAGCAGGGCCTCGTATTCCCAGCCGAACCTTTCCTCCAGGTCGCGGCGAATCCTCTTAGCTAGGGCCGGGCTCTTGCCACCGGTGGAGATGCTGACCACCAGATCGCCCCGGCGAAAGTAGGAGGGGACCAAGAAATCGCAGGATTCCTCCGAATCCACGATGTTGGCCAACACCCCCTCCTCCCTGGCATCCTGGGCTACCTGCTTCTGCAAGGTGCGGTCGTTGGTGGCCACCACGCAGAGGAAAGCGCCGGCCAGATCTCCCTTGCGATACTGCCGCGGAATCTGGCGGATCAGCTCGGCCTTGACCAGGGAGGAAAGCCGAGGGGTCAGGACCGAGCTTATCAGGGTGACCTCGCCTCCTGCCTCCAGCAAGGAGGCGACTTTGCGCTCGGCCACCTTGCCCCCGCCGATGACGACGCAGGGCCTGCCCCACAGTTTCATCATCATGGGATAATAGATGGTCACGGCTGATCCCCGGAAAGAGGCTCGGCTGCGGGAATGGCAACTTCGATAGAGGGAGCGACCCGAACCAGCTCGACCCCGGCGGCGGCGAGCATCTCCACTGCCAGTTGGTCAGGGTAATCCCCGCAGTAGATGATCTGCCGAATCCCCGAATTGATGACCATCTTGGCACAGAGGACGCAGGGTTGGTGGGTGCAATAAAGGACAGCCCCCTTTATGCTGACCCCATATAGGGCGGCCTGGAGGATGGCATTCTGCTCGGCGTGGATACCCCGGCAGATCTCGTGTCTCTCTCCCGGAGGGATCCCCAGCTCCTCGCGTAGGCAACCTACCTCCAGGCAGTGGGGTAGCCCGGAGGGGGCTCCGTTGTACCCGGTGGCGAGAATGCGCTTGTCCTTCACGATCAAGGCCCCCACCCGCCGACGGAGGCAGGTGGATCGCTTGGCTACCAGGCGGGTGATCTCCAGGAAATAGTCCTGCCAAGAAGGCCGGATCAGGCCCAATCGCGGGGTCCGGCTGGGCTGGAGGTGATCCTTTTCCGGTGCTATCACCGGGGTCTCCCGGCCCTCACCCTGGGGGTGCGGTTTCTTTTGCACGCAGCCTCTCCTCCCATTCTCCGATCTGCTGCAGCCGTCGTCCGTGGCGCCCCCCTGCGAACTCGGTCTGGAGCCAGACCTTCACTATCTCTTCGGCCAATCCCTTGCCGATTATCCTTCCTCCTAACACCAGAATGTTGGCGTCATTGTGTTCGCGGCTGAGGCGGGCGGTGAAAAGATCATGACACAGGGCGGCCCGAATCCCCGGGTGGCGGTTGGCCACAATGGACATCCCGATTCCGGTTCCGCATAGCAAGATACCACGCTCCGCCCTTCCCTCGGCCACCGCCAGAGTCACTGCCTCCCCATAAGCAGGATAATCCACTGGCTCTTCACCGTAGGTCCCGAGGTCCTGGACTTCGTGGTCCAGCCGCAGGAGAAGGAGCTTGATGGTTTCCTTGAGCTCCCACCCGCCGTGATCCGCCCCCAAGGCGATCTTCAAGAGGATCCTCTCCCCTGCTCCGGACCGGAGGAGAGATGGGCGCGGATCATTTCCACCAGTCCGGTCATACACTCTTCGATGGACTCGAGGCAACTCAGGTATCTTTCCTCGTCATCTCCGAAGGGATCGGCGATGGCCTCGGCCCCTCCGTCGGAGGCAAATTGACGAACCAGGAAGACCTTGCCCCGGCTCTCGGGCACCAACGACTCCAGGAGGGCGACCTGAAAGGGGTCCATGGCCAGTACCAGATCCGCCTCCTCGACCATGGACCTTTCCAGTTGCCGCCCCCGGTGATCGCCGAGATCGATCCCCTTCTCGCCCGCCACCTTCCGCAGCAGTGGCGGTACCTCCTCTCCGGCCAGGGCATGGATCCCGGCCGACGAGACCTGGACCTCTCTCAGATTCTCCCTCTCCAGGACTCGTCTCAGCAAAACCTCGGCCAGGGGGCTTCGACAAATGTTGCCGGTGCAAACGAAGAGCACCTTCATCCTGCTTCAGTATCACCTTTCAGTCGGTTCCGGATCGGGGGAGGAAGGGGATGTTGGTATAGACTACCGTCCGCTCCCCCTCGACCACCCGGTACTGTTTGTAGATCCGGTCCCGCCGCGTCTTGGTCGGGTGGGGAGGGCGATCCATACCGGAGGCTTTGGTCCCCGAGCCGGTTGTCCTGAGTTGCCAATCGGGCATGGAGCCGTAGAGGGAAAGGACCTTCTGGATGTAGGCCCTGGTCTCCGGGAAGGGGGGGACCGACCGGTAGCGGAGGACGGCGTTCTCCCCGGCGTTGTAGGCGGCCAGGGCCAAGACCAGATCTCCCCCGAAGAGGTCCAGGAGATAGCGTAGATATCTCACCCCCCCCTGGATGTTCTGCTCCGGATGAAAAGGATTGGCCACCTTCAGCTCCTGGGCGGTGGCCGGCATGAGCTGCATCAGGCCCTGGGCCCCCTTCACCGAGATGGCGAAGGGATTGAAGTCCGACTCCACCTTGATGATCGCCCGGATCAGCTCCGGATCCACCCCCCACCGCTTGGCTTGGGCCTGGATCTCCTTCTCGTAGCGGACCAGGAATGGCGAGAGGAAGGGGGAGAAGGTCCGCCGCTCCACCAGGCGGTAGCGGGGATTGGTGGGTACATTGGTGAAGTGGAAGACCCCGTTCTCGTCCACATAGGCGTAGAGTGCCGCCTCCAGCCCGGAGGAGGAAAGGAGGATAAGGCCGAAGGAAAACAGCAGCCAGCCCCCCCGTCGCGATCGCCAACTTTTCGAAATGAAGCCTCTGCCAATCATAAACCGACCCTCATGGCGGGGCCATCATTAATCCTTTTCCCATCCTTTGTCAACCCCTTCTGTGGAATGGGTGACCTCCTAAGCCAGGGGGCAAAGAAAATGCCCTCCCTCCCCGCAGCGGGAAGGGAGGGCAGGGTCCCTGCAAGCACGAGCACCTCCTAAGGCCCATCCTCAGGGGATGGTGAACCTCCACACATTGTTGCTGTAGTCATTTGGATAGTGGCCGTCCAGGATGAAGATCTGCCTGCCGGAGCGGCCAGCCAGGGGCGCGTAGAGCTCCTGGGGGCCGAAGATGGTATTCCTCCAGGTGCCGGAGGCATAGTACTCGCTGTCCGCGAGATAATAGTGATTGCTGCCCCCGTAGCCATGGAGGCAGAAGACCTGGTTTTGGTAGTTGATCCCGGCCGCCCCGGTCCGGGCCTTCTTCAGGCTGGGCCCTACGCTCCAGCTATTGGAGTTGACATCGTAGATCTGCACCACCGACAACTCGCTACCCATCCATCCCCCTCCCATCACCAGGATCTGGCCGCTGGTGCCCAGGGGAGCGGCTGCGGCTTGGTAGGTACCTGTGGACATGTCCGCCAGGGCGGTCCAGGTATCGCTGCCCGGATCGTAGGAATAGGCTTTTCGGCTCATCCCCCCGGCTGCCCCGCCGAAGACATAGAGCTTGCCTCCGTAGGAGACCACCGCCGGCCAGTAGAAGATGGTGGGGGCCTCGGCCCCGAAGCTCCAGGTCTTGGTTTGGGTATCGAAGATCTGGAGGGCAGTGACATAGGAACTACCATTATAGCCCCCCACCACATAGATCTTGCTCCCGATGGCGGCGGCCCCGGCATACATCACCGGGACGGGCATGGTCCAGCGGGAGTCGATGGTGGAATAATTGGCGGCCAGGTCGTACTTCTCCACGATCCCGGTCAGACCCCAGTTGGTTTGTCCTCCCAGGATCCACACCGCACCCGAGATCTGGGCCGAGGCGGCATAGGCGCGGGGAAGCAGGGTATGTCCCACCAGGGCCTCCAACCAGCCGTGGGCGAACCAGGCCCCCCGCGAGGTGCCGGCAGCGGTGATCACCTGGATGCGGCCCGCCTGCTTGGGAAGGCCGGTGGGGATTTGGGCCACGATCTGGGAGTTGCCCCAGCTCACGATGGAGCCGGAGGGAAAGTCGTGCCCGGCGAAGCGGAGGGTCCCGCTGCTGCCGAAGTTGACCCCCTTGAGGGTGATGGTATCCCCCACCCAGGCCCGATTGGGGGTGACCGAGAAGATGGCGGGATCGTCCAGGCGATCGTCGGCCAGGGAGTTATTGAGGTTTAACCGCCCCTCGGTGACGCTCTTGCCTTTGAAGGCGCCCGGGAGCTGGCCGCTCTCCACCCCGTTCAGGATCAGGCCTTTGATCACCTTATAGCCGGAGGAGGAGCGGTGGCTCCAGACCAGGGCCGCCGCCCCGCAGACATGGGCAGCGGCCAGGGAGGAGGAGTAGTAGTAGCTCGATTGGCCATAGGCGTTGCTGAGGGAGGTGCTCCAGATCTCCCATCCAGGGGCATGCAGATCCACCGAGGCGGTGCCGTAGCCATTAGAATAGGGCTCATCGTATCGATTCGAGGGGCCCACGGAAATGATGTTGTCCAGATCGAAGCAGGCGGGATAGCGGGGAGCAAGATCGTGGTCTGCTGTCCATACTTCGGTGGCGGCCACCACCAGCACGCCCTTTGACCGGGCCGCATTCAGGGCATCGTAGAGGGCCTGGGAGTAGGCGTTGGTGGCCCAACTGCAGTTGAGGATCATCCGGTAGCCCTCCCGGTCCTTGAGGGCCAGGGCGTAGGTGATGCCTTGAATCGCGGCGTACACATAACCGGAATCGCCGGATTGGCAGCGCAAGGCCATGATCTTGCCGTACCAGGCCACTCCCGAGATCCCCTTGCCGTTGTTGCCCCGGGCGGCGATGACCCCCGCCACCTGGGTGCCGTGGCCGTCGGTATCCATAGGATCGCTGTCGTTGCTACAGAAATCCCAGCCGTAGACATCATCGATGTAGCCGTTGCCATCATCGTCGATCGAGTTGCCCGGAGTCTCCCCCGGGTTCTGCCACAGGTTGGCGGATAGATCCTCGTGGTTGTAATCCACCCCGGAATCGATCACCGCCACCACCACCGCGTTGGCCGACTTGCGGATGTTCCAGGCGGCGGGGGCATCGATGTCGGCATCGCTCGTCCCCCCCGACTGGCCGGTATTGTGGAGGCCCCACTGGTTGGAGAAGAGGGGATCGTTGGGGATCCCCTGGAGCTGGATCTGGTAGTTGGGCTCGGCATACTCCACCGCCCCGCTGCGATAGAGGGCCTCGATCGCCTCCCCCACCGCGAGGCCGGGGCGGAGGCGGATGCAGAGGAGGCCCAGGGAGGGCACGACCCCCTGGATGTGGCCCACCTTGCCCAGGGCCTGCTGGGCCTCTTTGGGCAGGGAGGATTGCACCGCCTGCTCCGCGGAGGGACCCTGGCCGGGATGGGTCCGGGTGCCCTTGAACTTCACCAGGACCTGCTCGGGAGCGAACTGGGCCTGCTTCTGAGTAGGCCGGGTAGGGGGCGGGGCGGAAAGGAGCTGATCTATTCCAGCCGGGATGAGGATTGCTGCGGTTAGGGTGGGGATCAAGAAGCGTCTCCGGATGCACATGGCAGCCTCCTTTCTCTAAAGCGCCCGCTGCAGCGGCGGGCCGGGGAGCGGGAGGATAAGGTATGAATGAACTTTTATTCGATCCGAGGATGGCGCCCTTGTTCTTCTATTTAATAGCAGCACTAACCTGGTTCTGCAACAACTAGCCGAGACATGAGTAGGCGGGGGAGGAGGAGCAGATGCTGGCTCCGGTGGTCGAGGTGCCACTCGATCGCCTTCAGACGAGAGGGAAATAGTTGCGGGGAAGGCTACGGTAGCACTAGATCCAATTCTTGGCATAGGACCAGAAGCCTTCGATGCCGTCGAGATGGTCTCTGCCCCTGGGGCTATCCTTCTCCTTGGTGATGACCACAAGGTTGCCACCGATCCTCGGGAGGGAGCAAGGGTGCCGGTTGTCGGTGTATTAGAGGCCACCCGCTTTGTTATGGTTGATCAACAGCGAAGCTAGCCCTCTTTTTCCCTAGGGGCGATGGAGAAGGCCGATCAGCTTGCCATTTCTCTGGCAGAGAGCGAAGATTATGTGTTCGCCAGCACCTCCCTGACCTCTCTTGCCCCGGACTTTGCCTCCGAACCTGGTCTCATCCATCTCGATCTGGCCAAAGAGGGTCGACAGCTCCTTCATCGTCTGGTGGTAGATGGCCTCTCTCGGGATCCGGAACCCCCTCTGGATGATGCTCGCATGGACTGGAACCTGGAAGCGGAACCGATAGGCCGGGACCCCAGGCAGAAGAAGTGGCAAGCCTTCCTTTCTAATAATAAAAGATTGGGGTGGAATCCCAGCAAGTGCTCTCTGATCTACGGCTCAGACCGCAGCCGCTCCCTTGCCTCTGACCGTGGAGAGTTGCCAGAATTTTCGATCCTTGCAGCGAGACAGCTTTTCATAGCTGGATTCTACAAGAATGGCAGCTACTATCAAAGGAGTAGGTACAGGTCTTTCCTGGAATCAGTTTTTTGTGGGATCGGCTGGTTATCGATCAAGGGGGCATTGCCCTCCCTGTCGCTCCCTCGAAAGGGGACGGCAGTGCGGTGGGAACCGGCAGTCAGGATCAGGTGGGAATCTGGGATTGGCAGGGGAACCCGATCTGGCAGAGGCAGCAGGCATAGCCCTGGAGGCCGCAGTGAGACTTCACATAGTCGGCGATGAACTGGCACTGGTATTTCTCAATTGGCCCCTTGCCGTGCCCCGATCGATGGGGGGGCAGTCACCGGGCAACGAAAGATGCACTCCCCGCAGCGGCCATGCCTAAAGAGTGATCAGGCCATCACTGAGCCCGAAGGTCCCCAGGCCGGAGGCATAGGCAGCGTGGCGCTCCGACCCATTGGAGGCATACCCGCACCGCTCCGAGTCCCGTCGGGCCCGCTGAGCTGGGATAAGCGGTGCCGCTGCAAGGGAACGGCCTTGAAGAGGAAACCTACCAGGTGCCTTCTCGGCCGGTGATTGAACTCCTCTCCGCAGTCCCAGGCCAGGGTCCATCTTTCCGGGGAAAAGGAGGCGGCAGGATTAGGCCCCAACCCGGCGCAAAGCGATCTCTTGCGGCCGCCTCCTGCTTCCTCCCCTCCTGCCCCCGTCTTCCTATTTTACCAGCTTGCTGATGGTGGAGGCCACGTACTTGGCCAGGTATCGGGAATCGGATTCCAGGGCATGGATCCCGCGGACGCTGCTGCTGCTGTGCTGGTTCTTGTTGTATTTGCCCAAGACCTTGCCGGTGGTGGCGTCCTTCACCGTCCACTCCGCCCCCACGGTTGATGCTCCCGCACCCAATCCCACCACGATGCGAGCTGCCGTGCTTCCCGCTGTGATCTTGGTGAAGCGCCCCTCCACGATCACCGCCTCCGGGGAAGGGGCCTCCCCTCGCACTACATTCTGGGGGACCTTGTAGGCCTGCAGAAATTCTTCCACCATCAGAGAGAACTGGGAGGGCAGTCCCTTGGCGAAGGCCTCCGTATCCGGATTCTCCTGGATGGCAGCCCCCTCCAGGGAGAACTCCTTCAGGATAATGGTGGAGTATTTTCCCTCCGCCGCCAGGGAAGCCGACATCCAGATGCCCAACAGAAGCAACAGCGCTAATGCCGACCCAATCTTCTTCACTTTGGATTCTCCTCATTTCCCTTATTTCAAAGGGGCGGTGGTCTAATAGTTCTCCGCCAGGACCTCGTAGTAGGCCTGGGGGTGCTTGCAGGCCGGGCAGATGCTCGGGGCCTCCGTCCCCTCCAGCACATATCCGCAGTTGCGGCAGTGCCACTTAACCGGCCTGTCCTTGCGAAACACCTTGTTCTGCTTGAGGTTCTCGATGAGGGCCCGATAGCGCGCCTCGTGGGCCTTCTCCACCTGGGAGATTTGGAGGAAAGCGTTATGGACCTCGGTGAATCCCTCCTCCTTGGCTACCCGGGCGAAGTCCTGATAGATGGAGGTCCACTCGAGCTGCTCGCCCGCAGCGGCCGCCTCCAGATTGGCCAGGGTATCCTGGGAGAGATGAGCGGGATAGGCCGCGGAAATGGCGATTTCGCCTCCCTGGAGAAGGTCCAGGAAGACCTTGGCGTGTTCCTTCTCGTTGTCCGCCGTTTCCAGGAAGATGGCCGCTATCTGCTCCAGGCCGGCCTTTCTCGCCACCGCGGCGTAGTAGGTGTAGCGGTTTCGCGCCTGGGACTCCCCGGCAAATGCGGTCATGAGGTTCTTCTCGGTCCGACTTCCTTTTAGCTCCATCTGGCTCTCCTTTCTCTGGGGCGAATTATCCCGGATCGAGCGATCGGACCGATGCGCTCGGTCCGTTCGCGCTGGGGCAGTTGCCTCTTTTGCCCCTCTCACAAGTCACAAATAAGATCGAAATCGCAACAGCATGCTTCCCGCCAGCCTTTCCCAGAATGGATATTGCTCGATCTCCTCCCGCGTCACCGGGACCGAGCTCTCCAGATCCTCTCGGAACATCTCCTCCATCTGATGGCCCACTTCCCGGTCCAAGATGCCTATGCCGCTCTCGTAATTGTAACTGAAGGACCGGGCGTCCAGGTTGGCCGATCCCAGGATGGCCCAACATCCGTCAAAGAGCATGGTCTTGGCGTGCAGGATCCCGGAGCGATAGTGATAGAGCTGCACCCCTTCCCGGAGCAGGGTGGGATAGAAGGCGCGGCTGGCCACGGAGGTGAGCTTGAGGTCGCTCTCCCCGGGGAGGATGAGCTTCACATCCACCCCCCGGCGGGCCGCCGCACAGAGGAGCTGGACGATACGCCGGGGGGGAATGAAGTAGGCCACGGTAATGTGGATACTCTTGCGGGCGGTGAGGATGCTCAGGTGCAAGAGCCTTTGCAGTGCCTTCATGCTGGCTCGGGAGGCGGAAAAGAGGGGTATGAGGGAAAGTTCTCCTCGATCCTCCGAGGAGGGGATGGATAAGTCGGGCAGCAGCCTCGCTCCCGCGGTTGCCTCCCGGTCGCATTCCCTCCAGCTCTGTTCGAAGAAATTCAGCATGGAGGCCGCGATGGGGCCCTTTATGCAGGCAGCGGTGTCGCGCCAGCCGGTGAGCTTCTTGCGAAAGTACCCTCGGTACTCGTCCCCGATGTTCACGCCTCCGGTAAAGGCCTGCCTTCCATCGATGATGACCAGCTTGCGGTGATCGCGGTGGAGATACTGAGCCGGGCTGATCCAGCTCGGGGGATGAAAGGCGCGGACCTGCACCCCTGCCTGGGACAAAGTCCTCCACAGGCGGGAGGCCGTGCCGCGGCAGCCGAAGTGATCGTAAATGAGATAGACCTTGACCCCCTCCCTCGCCTTTCGCTGCAAAAGATCCCCCAGGGCCCAACCCGTCTGATCGTCCCGGAAGATGTAGAACTCCAGGGCCACCAGATCCCGCGCCCCCCCTATGGCTTCGAAAAGGGCCTCGTAGGCGGCCTGTCCACCTTTGAAGAGGCGGAGAGAGCGGTTCTTGGTGAAGGAAGAACGTACCAGAGACTGGACGGTCCTTACCCAGCTGTCGCTCTCGAATCCCTCCTTTACCCCCTCTCGGGGCAGGGGAAAGGGCCTGCCTCTTTGCTTGGCTTTCCCCTTCACCGATCCGGTTTCCCTCTGATTCATCTCACGATCGGCGAGGCTGTCTGGTCGAAAGGATTGGTCCTCAGGGCCAGGGAGAAGAGGTAGGGATGGTGCTCTTTCAAATGCCTCATGTAATCCAGCCACTCCCGAACCAGGAGGCCGTAGGCGCGCTTCGTGTCGAGGCCCAGATGGCTGCGATCGGAATCGGGCAAAGCCCCCAGATCTTGACGGAAGCTCAACTCCTCGGTGAGATGGAATACTGCTTGCAGCAGCTCGGTGAAGTCCTCGTGCTCCAGCAGGTTGGGATTCTCCAGCAGGCGCAGCAAGAAGTCCCGCTTCTGCAAGAGGTAAGCCTTCAGCTCTTTCAGGTCTACCTTTTCCATCTGGACGGTATAGTGGTATTGCCGCAGCCGTCTGCTTGCCCGGGCAAATTGGGCCGCTGACCACTCCTGGGTCAAGGTCAGATCTTGGCGGATAGATTCCAGGTGAGGATCGAAATCGGACAGGTAGGTGAGGAGGAAACTACCCACCTCGCTGAAGAAGGCTCCGATCACCAGATTGAGCTTCTCCATGCGCTGCCGCCTTTCCCGATCGGCCAGCAGCCGGTGAACGATCAGCGTTACCAGGAGGACCTCTAGGGGAAGGAAGGCCAGATCTCCTACCAGATAGATCAAGATGTGGTGCAGGTCTTTAAAGAGGGCATAGTGAAAGAGATAAAGGAGCGCGGAAAGGAGCGCCAGCGAGACGATCAGCGCCAGTTGCCAGCTCGCAGGCCGGGAATTCTTCCCCTTCCCCTTTCTCATACCTAGCTGACCCTCCCCTGGCTGCTTCCGCTACCCCGATCGCCGCCACCAGATGTTCGCTTCCGCCGCCGAGCTATCTCCAGTTCCGCCAGGTGCCTCTCGATCTCCTGGGAGGTCTCCAGCATCTCGCCCAAGAAATCTCGACCCATATGGAGAGAGCTCTCGGCCATGGAACGGCGGAGGCGGTCCGGGTCCCCTTTGGCCATTGCCTCAGCCAGTTCCTTCACGATCTCCAGGTAATCTCTGATCATGGCCGGTCCCTGGAGGTTGAACTGCTGGATCTCCGACACCAGCTGGGGATCCAGGTTGAGGATTCGGCCCATGGCGATGAGGGAGAGGCGAGAGTTGGGAGAGGTGTAGGCAGAGATCGCTTGAGGAGTGCCAAAGCGCCTGCGCAGCAACTCGGCCAGGGCGATCTTGGTGAAGTGCTCCAGGTTCTGGTGGAAGGCCATCTGTTGATCGTGGAATTCGGGGGTGGTGCGGGTGATGCGGGCCCCGTACTTGTAGAATATCCCCTCGAACTCCTGGCAGAGCTCCCCGGATCTGGGGGTGTAGGTGAAGACCACATTCTGATGGCGAATTTCGGTGACGGTCGGTCCGAAGATGGTGTGCATTCCCAGGACCTCTACTCCTTCCGGGGCGCAAGATAGCATGGCATCGACCGGCTGGGTCTTGACCGAGGCGTTATCCACGATGAGCTGCCCGGGCTGGAGGTAGGGACAGATGTCCTGGATTACCTGGACCATGTACGGGATTGGCACATTGACGATGACCACATCCGATCGCTCTACGCACTGGCGGTAGGTGAGGGATGTTCTTCGTCCGCTGACCAACACCTGGTATCCGGCATGGTTGAAGAAGCTTGCCAACCACGCCCCCATGCGGCCGGTACCTCCGATTATCCCGATCGCCTTGATGCGTGGTTCGATGAACGCCTGCCGGGGATAGGCACCGAATACCTTGACCTCCACCTCATCGGCGGAGAGCTTTCGCTCCAAGTCCAGGAGACACCCCTGGAGGGTTGGATCTTGGAGGTGGCCTTCCAGCTCGATGTGGAAGCGGAATCCCCCCTTGGTGTCGGGCCGCGAGTGGATGGAGGAGAGATTGAGGCGGTATTCGCGGCTGATGATGTAGAGGATATCCTCCAGGAGGCCAATCCGGTCCCGATGGGGATAGATGGCCAGGGCGGTGGTATCGTTTCCGGTCCTCCCGGCGTATTCCCTTCCCAGCACTGCCACCTTCACTCGATCTCGGACCTCTTTCCCCTCCTGGAGGGGGAAGACCACCACCTGCACGATCTTTACCGGCTCGGCGAACTCGAAGAGGTGATCCAGGGTCTCGGTTACCGGCCCCTCCATCTGGCTCTCCAGGGGAACCAGCGCATGATCCACCTCATGGGAAGCCACCGCTTGGAAAAGAAGGCGGGTGGAGGGGTAGGGATTCAGTTCGCAGCGCGGAAATAAATCCTGGGCGGCTCGAGCGCAGAAGCTATCGACGGGCCCCAGAAACCCGATCTTCTTGTTTTCCATTCCCTATGTACCCCGGTGTGCTCTCCTTTACCTTTCTATCCGGTCTAAATTATCGCGGTCGCCCCTGGCTCTTCACCTGCCTTGTCGATGCTTGGAGGAACGGGTCAGTGGACCCAGCAGGATCAGAAGCAAGAGCGCCCCCCCCAGAACCAGGAGGGGTATGGAGCGAAGGAGGGCCTTGACTATGGGTATATAGACCAGGAGCAGGAGCAAGAGGACCAGGGCGATATAGGCCCAGACTTTGGATAGCCGGTCCCTCCAGTCGATCTCTTCCTTCATGTCATATCTCCGGTTTGGATGAACTGCCGGGCCTTGACGAAGATGGCGTCGAACATGGGCTGGGTCAGACGGCCGGTAAGGGTATTCTGTTGGCTAGGGTGGAAAGAGGCCAGGAGGGCCAGACCAGGGGGAAGGAGATAGCATTTGCCGTGGCCGAAAGTGGGCCGCGGGGGGTTGGGAGGGGGGAGCTGGTAGGCCTCCGCTGTGGCTGCCAGGGCGCAATCGAAGGCGATGCGGCCCAGGGCTACGATGACGCGGATCGATTTCAGCAATCTCAGCTCCCGCAATAGATAGGATCGGCAGGCGGCGATCTCCGCAGGGAGGGGTCGGTTGCGGGGCGGAGCGCAGCGAATGCTGGCAGTTATGTAGGCGTCTCGCAGCTCCAGGCCGTCCTCCTGGGATTCGGAAGAAGGCTGGTTGGCAAATCCGAAGCGGTAAAGGGTGGAGATGAGCCAGCTCCCGCTGCGGTCTCCGGTGAACATCCTGCCGGTTCGGTTTCCCCCGTGGGCGGCCGGGGCCAACCCCAATACCAGGAGACGGGCGCAGGGATCGCCGAAACCCGGCAGCGGCCGGGCCCAGTAGTTCCAATCCCGGAAGCGACGCGGTTTTCTTCGGGCCACCTCCTGCCGGTATTCGACCAGGCGGGGGCAAAGGGAACAAGCGGCGATCTCTCTCTGCAGGCTTCGGAGCTCCCGGATGGTATCGGTTAGGCTTGAGATCCCGGTTATTCGGGCGGGCATATCTCCCGGAAAGTCCAGTCGTAAAAGTCCATGGTGTAAGCTATGCGGGAGACTTTCATCCCTCCCCCTTCTGCAGCCAGATAGCGGTAAAAAACGCGGAGTCCGAAATCGGACTCCTTCCCCCGGTAGGGAAGGGTGAGACGAAAGCGGAAGGATCCCCCTTGTAGCAGCTTGGGGGGGGCTATCACCGCAGTTTCGCTGATGGCTCTTCCCTCTTGGTCCAGGCCGACCAGAGTGAGCCGAAGGCCGTAAACAGGGCTGTTGGACTGGCCCTTGACCTCGATCATTCCTTCTATCGCCAGGCTGCGTGGGCGCGAGCGATCGCAGTTCCAATAGATCCAGAGATGGGGGGTATGTTCGCTCAGCTTGAAACCGCGGCGACTGGGTTCCTCCGCCAGCCGTGCCCAGGAGAGCGACGCCAAGCAGAGGGCGGCACCTACCCCGAGGCAAACCCATATCGTGCCCTTCATTGTTCTCATCCCTCCCCCTCCGGATCTGGCGAGGGCAGTTCATCGGCCAGTTGGAGATGGACGATAGTCGCTCCCCACCCTCCTCTTTGGGGAGGAGCGTCGTAGAAGGACTTCACGAAAGGCAGGCGCGAGAGCACTGCTCGTACGGTCCGGCGCTGGATTCCTGACCCCCGGCCGTGGATGATCCGGACCTCCGAAAAGCCGGCGTCGCGGCAGCAAAGGAGATATTCCTCGGTAAGGCTCGCCACATCGCGGGGAGAAAAGGTGTGAAGGTCCAAGCAGTCTTCCAGGGGAATCGGGTGGGGCTGCTTCCCCTCCAGCTCATCCTCGGCGCTGAAACCTGCAGATCTCATTTTCAATGTCATATTCATTGCCCGTACCGGTAAGATGGCTGAATCATGCTATACTGACGGCCCGGTTCCGTCAAGCGGTTTTCCTTGCTCCAGGTGGCAGGAGGGTCCTGGAGAAGGAGCGCTTTCTCCGCCACCTGTGGCCCGAGGGCTAGCCGGCCGGAATGGACAAATCCTCTTGACCGGTTGGGGAAAAGCGGTTAAGGTTGATTTTGGAAATAGTCGGACCTAGTTAGCTGCGAGGGGATCACGACCTTCCAGGCCAACCGCCTTTGGGGGTGGGTATGGAAGAGGATAGCTCGAACTCGGGTGAACGATCCGGCAGCGGATTTTTCTCCAGGGAAGCCCCCGGGGGCCAGGGGTCTGCGCTGGCCGCCCCCGGGGGTTTTCTTTTTGGGAGCAGAAAGGAGGTGGGAGCAGGGAGAAGGGAAGAGGGAGAGGGGAAGAGCATCTGCGTCTTCCCCCGGGTTCGGCTTCTTTTCAGCAAAGGGAGCGGAAAACATGAAAAAGATGAGCTGGATCGGTTCCCTGGTCATTCTGCTCCTCTGGGGTGCCTTTTCGCTGGCGGCGGCGGAGGCGCAGAAGATCGTATTTGCCAGTGAGATCGTGGATGTGATCGGCCCCTCCTCCAAGATGATCGGTCCGGTGCAGAGCGGGGGAATCATCGTAGCCACCCCGGAGGCGGCGTGCTACGGGCCGATGATAACCCCCCAACTGCGCAGCGGACATACTCAGACCATTCCCGTGGCAGTGGAGGGGGCGGAGGTGGGAGATGCCATTGCCCTCAAGATCAAGAAGGTGAGGGTGCTAGCCAAGGCCACCGCCTCGGGCACGGAGACAGCGATCCAGGGCCGTTTCGTGGGTGATCCCTTCGTGGCCAAGCGTTGCCCCAAGTGCGGGACCGTGAATCCGCCCACCGAGCTCAAAGGGACGGGTCCCGAGGCAATCCGCTGCAAGATCTGCGGAACCCCCTGCATCACCTTCCAAGTCACTAACGGCTACACCCTCCTGTTCGACGAGGACCGGACCATTGGGGTCACGGTGCCCAAGATGGTGACCGACGAGATCGCCAAGCAGGCCTACGATTACTCCGCTGTACCCCCCAAGGGCCTCTCTTACCCGGTGACCCTGCTCAGCCTGGCCGACATGCCACCGGGGATCGTGGCCCGGGTGCGGCCGATGATCGGAAACCTGGGCACCATTCCGGCCATCGACATGCCCACCTCTCACAATGCCGGAGACCTTACCTGTTTCCTGGTAGGAGCCCCTCACCAGCTGGCCATCTCCAAGGCCGACGAGGCCAAGCGGACCGATGCCCACATGGACATCGACAATGTGCGTGAAGGGGCGATCGTGATCTGCCCGGTGAAGGTGCCGGGAGGGGGGATCGTGGTCGGAGATGTCCATGCCATGCAAGGGGATGGAGAGATATCTGGGCACACCACCGATGTGAGCGCAGAGGTCACCCTGGAGGTGGAGCTTATCAAGGGGTTGAACCTGGACGGTCCGATCCTCCTGCCCAACAAGCAGGATCTGCCTTTTCTCGCCCAGGAGTACACCTCCGAGCAACTGGAGAAGGCCAGGGAGATCGGTCGAAAGTTCGGGTTCTCCATCCAGGAGGATCTACTTCCCATCCAGATGATCGGCAGCGGCCCCAACCTCAACGATGCCGTTAGCTGCGGGGTGAACCGGATGGCAAAATTGCTGGGGATTACCCCAGAGGCGGTCCGTAACTGGGTGACCATGACCGGAGGGGTGGAGATTGGCCGCCTGCCGGGAGTGGTTACGGTCACCATGATGGCCCCTGTCTCCAAGCTGCAGGAGCTGGGTATCGTCCATCTGGTCCGGCAACAGTATCTGGACTAGGAGGCCTGTACGAGGTGGACCATGAAAGGCTATAGCGTGCTTTTGTGGATTTTCTTTCTCCTCGCCGCCATTTCGCTTCTGGTAGGCATCATCGGCAAGCTCGCCCACCTGGCGGTGGTAGGAGTGGCACCTATCGGCTATCTGCGCTTTGCTGCGGTATGCCTCCTGTTCTGCATGGCCTTGAGCCTGGCGCAGATGTCCTTGAAGAAATAGCGAGGCGCTGGAACCTGAGGTATCAGCCGTTCCCTACCTGGCAGTTGGTTGCTGCCTAGAAGGAAGGAAAGCCAGCTTCGCGAGGCGTTGGGGCATGAGCAGGGGGATTGACAGCCAATGCCTTCTTGGCTAAATTAAGGCCAAAAACAAACTGACAGGATGGGGGAGGTGAGATCATGCCTACCTATGATTTTCACTGCGCCAAGTGCAACAAGGACTTCACGCTAACCCTCACCCTCAAGGAGCGGGAGAAGGGAAATATCAAGTGCCCCTCCTGTAATTCTTCCAGCCGGGTTCAACCCATTTTCAGCAGCTTCTTCGCCAAGACCTCGAAGAAGAGCTGATCCCATCGCCGCCGTAGAGGGAGGCCGGATAAGGCCTCCCTTTCTTTTTTGGTCGGATGATCCCCTCGTCGGCCTCCGAGGGGAATAGGAAAGGATAGTTCTGGAGAGAAGGGGACGGGAAATGGGGAAGGCGAAGATCCTGGTGGTGGATGACGATCCCGACCTCCTCCGCCTCGTACGGTACAACCTGGAAAGGGAGGGCTTCCAGGTGGTGGTGACCGCAGAAGGCGATGAGGCCCTGCGTTTGGCTAAATCCGAACACCCCCAGTTGATAGTTCTCGATTTGATGCTCCCCGATGGGGACGGTCTAGAGGTATGTCGCCAGCTCAAGCGGAGGGAGGAGACCTGGGAGATACCCATTGTCATGCTCACGGCCAAAGGGGAGGAGGTAGATCGGGTGGTGGGATTCGAGATGGGGGCCGATGACTACCTCAGCAAGCCCTTCAGCCCTCGCGAGCTCGTCCTGCGAATTAAGGCTGTTCTCAAACGGTGCTCCCCTTCCGAAAAACCCCCGCGAACCCTCCAGGCGGGAGAGTTGCTCCTGGACCTGGACCGTCGTCAGGCCTGGATAGGCCAGGTGGAGATACTCCTGACCTATACCGAATTCGAGCTCTTGAAGATCCTAGTCCTGAGGAAGGGCCGGGTCCAATCCCGCGAAACATTGCTATCCGATGTTTGGCGTTACCAACCGGACATCGACTCCCGCACGGTCGATACCCACATCAAGCGCTTGCGATCCAAGTTGGGGGATCGGGGGGAGGCAATAGAAACGGTGAGGGGGGTTGGCTACCGGCTGCGAGAGGATGGGGTATGAGACTCAGCCTCGCGGGCAGGATCAGCTTAGCTTATGTGATCTTGATCTGCCTTCTCTTTCTCTCCACCTACCTCTATCTTTCGCAACGGGTGCGAGTGGTCTCGGAGAGGGAAATCCACTCCCAACTCGAGAGGCAAACCCAACTGGCCCGGGTCCTCTGGGAGGAACGCTTCTCCCGCACACCCTTTAGCTTCGAGATGGACGCATGGGCGGATCGCCTCGCCCTCCTTATGCCAGCCCGCATTACGGTAACGGACCTGAAGGGAACAGTATGGGCGGATTCGGAGCTCGAGGGAAAAGGGCTGAGGGAGGTGGGAAACCATGCTAACCGTCCTGAGATCCAACAGGCCCTGAGCCAAGGCAGGGGCTCCTCCATCCGTTACAGCGCCACCCTGAGGTCCCGCCTGCTCTATGTGGCTGCCCGCCTGGAACCGGGCGGGAGCCCCAGGGGAGTGATCCGGCTGGCGCTTCCCCTATCCTCGCTCGATCGGCTTTACTCTCAGATAAACCGCTTTCTCCTGGCTGCCTTCCTGGGTGCGCTTCTGTTCGGGGTCTTGCTGGCTCACCTTCTTTCCCGCCGCCTCTCTCGTCCAATCCAGGAGTTGGCCTTCCTCTCGCGACGGATGAGGGAAGGGCACTTTACTCCTGGATGGAGCGACTATCGGGCGGCCAAGGAATTGGTGGAGCTGGGTAGGGCGATGAACCGCATGGCCGAGGAGATCGATAGGAGGATCCGGGAGATAGCACGGCAGAAGGACCGGCTCCAGGGCATCCTGACCAGCATGAGGGAAGGGGTGATGGTGGTCGACCGGGAGGGACGGATCATCCTGATGAATCCGGCACTGAGGGACCTCTTTTCGCTTTCCCCCCCTCCGGAAGGAAAGCCGCTCCTTGAGGTGATCCGCAATGCCAAAATCCAGGAGATGGTGAGGAAGGCAATGGCCCAGGGGGGAGAAGTGGTGCAGGATGAGATCTCCTTTGCCGGTCCCCCCCCGCGGACCTTTTGGGTCAGCGCGGTTTCCACAACTTCCGAAGAGGTAGCGGGGGATGTAGTGTTTGTATTCCTGGATATTAGCGAGCTTCGCCGGCTGGAGACCGTGCGCCGGGATTTCGTGGCCAATGTCTCCCATGAACTGAAAACCCCTTTATCCTCCATCAAGGGATATGCGGAAACCCTTCTGGAGGGAGGGCTGGAAGACCGAGACAATGCCACGGCTTTCGTCGAAACCATCCTTAAGCAGGCGGATCGCTTGGAAGGCCTGATCGAGGACCTCCTCTCCCTGGCCCGAATCGAGTCGGGTCAGATGAGGCTCGCTATTACTTCGCTCCCCTTGGAGGAGGTCTTACCCTCGCTCGTGGAAACCTTCCGCCCTCGTCTGCTTTCCAAAGACCTCAGCTTGAATCTGAAGTTGCCGGCCTGTCTCCCTCCGGCATTGGCTGATCCGGGAGCAGTACGAGAGATCCTGTCCAATCTTCTGGATAACGCGATCAAGTTCACCCCCTCCGGGGGTAGGATCGAGATCCGGGTTTCCTTGCAGTCCGATTGCCTGCAAGTGGAAGTGGAGGACTCGGGAGAGGGGATCTCCTCTGCCGATCTTCCCCGGGTCTTCGAGCGGTTCTACCGGGCAGGGTCAGGTCGGGCCCGCTCTGCGGGAGGAACCGGGCTGGGCCTGGCCATCGTCAAGCACTTGGTCCAGGCTCAGGGGGGACAGGTTTGGGCCGAGAGTTGTCTGGGCCGAGGCTCGATCTTCTTCTTCACCCTGCCACTGGCTGCCACTGCCTGATCCATTCCTTTCCCCCCGTTTCCCACTGAAGTTCACCAATCTGTAACCGTTCCTTCCTTTTTTTGCCTCAATATCCCTCTATTCTTTCACCGAATTCAAAAACAAGCTCAATTTCCGATTAAAGGAGGTCCGAAATGAAAAAGCAGTTGCAGATGAAGGGAAAATTCCAGGCGAAAAGGGATTGGTGTCGGCTATTGCTACTCCTGATGGTGGGAATTTTGCTGGCCTGGCCAGGAGGCGGGATGGCAGCGGAGAAGTCGCTGGCCGATATATTGAAAGAGAAGGGGTTGCTCACCGAAGATGAATATCGGGAGGCGATAGAGGTGGAAGCCTCGCAGCTAGCTGAGGAAGCCAAGAGGGCAGCCGCCTCTGTAGAGAAGCCCGCATCCCTGCCTGGGGCTGGCTATAACAAAGGGTTCTTCCTGCAGACCCCAGACCAGAAACTGAGACTGGTCCTAAACGGCTATGTGAGAAGCCAACTCCGCCTCTACCAAAACAATACCTCCCAGGATAACGAATGGAAGATTAGACATGCCCGGGTTAGTCTTACCGGAGACTACGGGAAATACTTTCAGGGAAGGGTGGAGGGAGACTTCTCCACTCCCAGTGACGGCAAGTTCCTGAAGTACGCCTACCTCAACTTCAGTTACCTACCCGATGCACAGATTCGGGTAGGTCAGTTCAAAGCCCCCTTCAGCCGGGAGTACCTGGTCTCTTCCTCGGCCATCGACACCATCGAGAGGGCCATGATCACCGATTCCGGTGGTACCGTTCCCAAGTATGACATTGGGATCATGTTACACGGTCCCTCGGTGCTGGATGGCTTCCTGAACTACGGGGTGGGGATATTCAACGGCAACGGAGCCAACAATAACGATACCAACGATGACAAGGACCTGATCGGCCGCGTGGTTCTCGCGCCTTTCGCCCCCACTGGCGTCTCGGCCCTCAAAGGGCTGGAGGTCGGTGGCTCCTATCAAACGGGAAGGCAGACTCCAACCCAGAGCTACGAAGCCAAGCTCCCCACCGATTGGGCCTTCTTCAAGAAGATCCACTATCGGGGACAGCGCGATCGTTATGGGCTGGATGTCATGTACAAGTGGGGTCCCTTGAAGCTCCAGGGGGAATGGATCTATCAGCGACTGGAAAGGGAGAAGCAGGTTCAAGTCAATCCCGCCACTAACCAGATCGTAAATTCCGGAGGGAGACTGATCGACGCCCCGGACCTCATCTCCCGGGGGTGGTACCTTCTGGGTACCTACTTCGTTTGGGGAGACGAGAAGGAGGGAGGAATCCAATTGGTCGCTCGCTACGAGCAGATGGATGTAGACGATGAGCCGGCGGCCAAGAGATATCGAAGGGCCAATCCCATGGGGAAAAACGACTATGCTAACCGCTGGGGCAACGAGCTGAACTTACGCGGCAATACTGCCGATGTGCTCACCCTGGGCATCAATTATTTCCCCCACCCCAATGTCAAGCTGGCCTTCAACTGGTTCTACCAGGTCCTCGACAACCAGTATACCACCGACAAGATTGCCCACCTGCGCGATGGCTCGGAGGTGGCCACCCCCAATGGACACACCCAGAATGCCTACTACTTCTTGGCCCAGGTGAGGTGGTAGAGGGGATAGATTTCAGCGAAATTTCACCAGCATGTCACCCAAATGTAACATCCGTGGGATAAGGACTTAGCCAAGGTAGTGGAAAAGAAAAAAAGGAGGAGGACCATGTTCGATCGTCGGGGGAAAGGTCTAATCGGGGCCCTGGCCCTGTTTGTTGTGGGCACAGGCATTGCGCTGGGAGCAGAGGAGTCGGTGCAGATAAAGGGCTCGGATACCATGGTCAATCTGGGCCAGGCCTGGGCTGAGGCGTTCATGAAGAAGAATCCGCGCGCCTCGATTTCCGTCACTGGAGGGGGCTCGGGGACGGGGATCGCTTCCCTCATCAACGGGACCTGTCACATCGCCCAATGCTCCCGTTCCATGAAGCCGGCGGAGATCGATCAGGCCAAGGCCAAGGGAATCGACCCTAAGCAGCACATAGTGGCCCTGGATGGAATCGCGGTGGTGGTCAATCCCAAGAACCCCGTCTCCCGTCTCAGCTTCGAGGAGCTGCGCGGTATCTTCATGGGCAGCATCACCGATTGGAAGCAGGTGGGCGGAAGGCCGGGGAGGATCGTGGTCCTTTCCCGAGAGGTGAACTCCGGCACCCATATCTACTTCAAGGAGCACATCCTCCGTCGAGGAAAGGAGAAGGGGCCCGAGGAATATGCCCCCAGCGCCCTGCTCCTTCCTTCCTCCCAGGCCATAGCAGACGAGGTGGCCAAGAATGTCAATGCCATCGGCTACTACGGAATGGGTTACATCAGCCCGCAACAGAAGGTGATCGCGGTGGCCAAAGAGGAGCAGGGCCGCTATGTGAAGCCTTCCCTGGAGAGTGTCCGCAAGGGCCAATATCCGATCTCTCGTCCCCTCTTTTGGTACACCAAGGGAGAACCCAAGGGGATTGTGAAGGAGCTCTTGGGCTTTGTTCTTTCCAAGGAAGGGCAGGAAATCGTAGTGCAGATGGATTTCGTTCCGGTCAAATAGGGAAGGGTTGGGATTGGTTACTGGGAGAGGGGAGGCAGCTTCCAACCTCCCCTCTTCCTCTTCTTCCAACAGGATGGCGTGTCGTTGCTGCGTAAAGGAACGCAAAGGATCAAGGAATATCTGATCGAGAGATGCATCCTGGTCAACGGCTTGACCAGCATCTTCTTGCTGGGGTTGATCTTTCTCTTCCTTCTGCGGGAAGGGCTTTGGGCCTTCCAGTTCACCTCTCTTTGGGACTTCATTGCGGGCCTAAGTTGGTATCCCGTCTCCGATCCCCCCCTGTTCGGCATCCTTCCCCTGATCCTCGGTTCCCTCTTGGTCACCTGCGGGGCCCTTTCCATCTCCATTCCCCTGGGGATATCGGCAGCGGTGTTCATCGCTGAGGTTGCTCCCGCTGGGGTGCGAGATTGGCTGAAAGCAGCGGTGGAGCTTCTGGCCGCCATTCCCAGCATCGTGATCGGCTTCATCGGCCTGACCGTCTTGGCCCCCTCGATCCAGAGAGCCTTTTCTCTGCCTACCGGCCTGACTGCCCTCACTGGATCGATAACCTTGGCCTTCATGGCCATGCCCACCATCGTCAGCATCGCCGAAGACGCACTCACTGCCGTTCCCGCTGCCTACCGGGAGGCCTCCTATGCCCTGGGTGCCACGCGCTGGCAGACCATCTATCGGGTAACAGTTCCCAGTGCTACCTCTGGGATCGTGGCGGCACTGATGTTGGGGATCGGCCGCGCCATTGGGGAGACCATGGCAGTGATGATGGTGACCGGGAATGCAGCCGTGATCCCCCGGGGCTTCCTGGAGCCGGTGCGGACATTGACCGCCACCATCGCTGCCGAGATGGGAGAGACGGTTCACCGAAGCCCTCACTATCATGCCCTCTTTGCGATTGGAATAGTCCTTTTCGTGATAACCTTTTTGATAAACATAGGTGCCGCTTCCATCATCCAGCGGCAACCGGGGAGTAGGAGGAGATGAGCGAGATCGCCAAGCGGCGTGAATTTTGCCATCCTATCGGCGCCAGCGGAGAGGTCTTGAATGAGATCTGCGAGGCAGGGTCCTCCGGATTTCGTCTATCGCCGCGGGTCACGGAGAAGATCGCTTTTTTTCTTCTCTCCCTTGCCTCCCTGACCATCTTGCTTCCCATCTTGGTGGTGGTGGGAGTGGTGGTGGTGAAAGGTCTTCCGGCCCTGACCTGGGAGTTCCTGACCCAGGCGCCACGGATGGGGATGAAGGAAGGAGGGATCTTTCCTGCCCTGGTGGGCACCATCTATCTGGTTATGGGAACGATCGTGATCGCTTTGCCTTTGGGGGTGATGACGGCCATCTACCTCACCGAATATTCCTGGCAGGGCCGGCTGAACCGCTGGATAAGGCTAGCGATCTTCAACCTGGGGGGAGTCCCCTCGGTGGTTTACGGCTTGTTCGGCCTGGGGCTCTTCGTCACTTTTCTCCGCCTGGGCGCCTCC